>OGXV01001343.1_pt1 | contig 14729 bp, 7 predicted proteins | sample 1576391 | NCBI WGS metagenome assembly OGXV01 (sample SAMEA3541586, study PRJEB24748) | human gut metagenome | biome: human gut; feature: human-associated habitat; material: faeces | place: China | collected 2012 | reverse complement strand
AACCACAAGTTTGGATAGGTAGACCCATGGAGATTGTTTTCAAATAATCATTTAGAATTATCAATAGGAAGGGAAAAGGAGAAGCTAGTTGTTTTAGCTTCTCCTTTGTAATTTATCTTTTAAGACTTATGATACAGACTGCATAAATACTGCACCCACCCTTACTTCCAACGAAGCAAAAACTTACGAACGGGCACCTGCTCGATGCCTTGATAGGAAACTCCTTCCACTTCATCCATGGTGACAACTATCTTGGGATAGTTATCCTGAATCGCCAACAGATTGCCAAACTCCCGTTCATGCGTTTTGGGGTCTATAACTGAATATGCAACTTGAACATACAGCTTTTCCCCATTACGTTCGGCTACAAAATCAACTTCCTTATCGCCATCTCTGCCTATATACAGCGCATATCCGCATACCAGCAAATGATGGCACACCACATTCTCCAGCACCTGTCCGATATCAGTCGCCCGGAAAGGACGAATCGCATTACGTATTCCTAAATCTTCAAAATAATATTTCTCTCCGATCTGGAATTGTTTCTTTCCCTGAATATCCATCGGACGGATTCTTCTTACAAAATAAGCACTATTCAAATAAGTAAGATATTCCAATATTGTTTTGGGCAACATATCTACCCTCTGTGATTTCAGATACTCACTTATTTTATTTGCTGAAAACAGATTCCCAATCGTGTCAGCCAAATAAACCGTCAGATCCTGCAATTGCCGTACATTCCTGATACTATATCTATTCACCACATCTTTCAATATAATTGTATTATAGATATTTCTCAGATACTCCATTATAAGGTGCTCTTCAAAAGGCAAACTGGCAAGATAAGGAAGCCCGCCGAACCGGTAAAAACGGCTAAACGCTTCAACGGAATCCTCCAGTTTATGAAACTCCAAAAATTCGGTATAGGTCAGACCGTATACTTTAAATTCAATATATCTACCACTCAGGAAAGTAGCCAGTTCACCCGAAAGCATGGTGGCATTACTTCCCGTACAATAGATGTCATAAGTGTTTTCCGCAAAGAAATGCCTCAGGGCCTTCTCAAAACCTTCAATATCTTGTATCTCATCAATAAACAGATAACACTTATCTTCCGCGCCCTTTCTTGTCGCAGACACATAATTTATCAAGTCGGCATAAGTTTTAATTTGATCAAACTCAAATAACTCCTTATTAATATAGATGATATCTGCTTCCGGAGAACCGTCACGAATGTCATCCATCAGTTGAAACAACAGATAGCTCTTCCCCACACGCCTTTGCCCAACAATCACCTTTATCATCTGTGTATCGACAAAAGGCTTTATACGTTGTACATACAACTCTCTTTTATAATATTCCGGCTTTCTCATCTTTATTTCTTATAAGTAACAGATTTAGCAAATATAGCATTTTTATTTCTTATAAGTAACGGATTTGGCGATTATAACGATTTTATTTCTTATAAGTAATTCCTCCGCTTAAGAAAAACATTAATATATTTGTAATGCCACATTATAGAAAAGTATTAGAATGGGATAAAATAATACTTGTCTGCCATTACATTATCGCCTACTTTTGCATCATCCAATTACTGATTGAGGTTTCCATGGAGCAATCAGCAGTTGAACAGAGTTTATAATCTAATACAATAAATTATGAGAAGAAAAATTCAATTTCTACTATTCCTTTTTCTCTGCTTGGTTAGTATTCCACTAACAGCACAGAACATTGAAGTAAAAGGGATAGTAACAGAAGCAACGACAAACGACCCCTTACCAGGAGTTACAGTAAAAGTAAAAGGGAAAGACACTGGTACAATTACAAGCATAGATGGTAAATATGCCGTTAACGTCAATAAAGGCGATATTCTTGTATTCTCAACAGTAGGTATGAAAAGTATAGAGCGTACAATAACTTCAAACGCTCCAATTAATGTCAGTCTGGAAGAAGACAACGTAGCTCTTGAACAGGTTGTAGTCATCGGTTATGGTACAGTAAAGAAAAGCCATCTCTCCGGAGCAGTCAGTTCAGTAGGTACAAAAGAGTTGAACGGCGCTGTCGCAACAAATGTGGGCACAGCTCTTCAAGGAAAAATTGCCGGTGTATCCGTAGCAAGTACAAGTGGTGACCCGAACGAAGGGATGACTATCAACGTACGTGGTATCAGCTCTCTTTCAAATAATGATCCACTCTATGTCATCGATGGTTCCTTCGGAGACCTCAGCATGGTAGACCCGTCGGATATCGCTTCTATCGAAGTGTTGAAAGACGCTGCCGCTGCCGCCATCTATGGTTCTCGTGCTGCCGGTGGTGTAGTATTGGTGACTACGAAGAGCGGGCGCAAAGATATGCCTACCAAACTTGATATAAACTTCTTCACAGGTTTCAGCCAGACTCCAAAAACGTTGAATGTCTTTAATGGTGAAGAATACAGCCGTTTCGCACGTTATTATAATTTGGCAGCAGACGGTTATGGCACAGAAGTTGGTTCTGTTCCTTTTGTAGGTGCAGGCACAGACTGGCAAGACATTATGCTTCGTACTGCAATGACTTACAAAGCCAACGCCAATATTAGCGGCGGTTCTAAAACTGCTTCATACAGTGCGTCCGCAAGCTATTTGAACAAAGAAGGTATTCTTCGCAACACCAGTCACGAATCATATAATATCCGTTTGAAAAGCGATTACTCTTTTCTGGATAATCGCCTGATTATCGGTGAATCGATGATAGTCCGCCTCTCTAAAGGTGAAGGTAACATTAATCAGGATACTATGGGTGAAATTTTGCGTTTCCCTTCAGTAGTTCCAGTCTTTGATCCGACAAACCCGACCGGTTGGGGAACTTCCGCAGACATCAATCTTCCGAATCCGTATGCATATTATAGTACGGTGAACAAAAACAATGAAAAAACTCAGATCTTCTTAAACGCTTATTTACAAGCTGAAGTTATTAAAGGATTGAAATATAAACTGAACTTAGGACTTAGAAAGGACCACACCAAAAGCCGTACATATACGGGTGCCTACGACCTGGGAACTTATGGTAAAAACGATGCCCCTGACCTGAGTGAAGGCTCTGCTGATTACGAATCATGGGTATTGGAGAATACATTGAACTATGATAAGATATTTGGCAAACATAATCTTTCCGCACTGGTCGGCTATTCTGCACAAAAAGACAAGAGCTACGGTCTGAACGGCAGCAATACAGATATCCCTGAGTTCATTGAGACAATGACGGGTAACGTTAAATCAATGACAGCCTCCAGCTCAATAAACGAATTGGCTTTGGTTTCGCTCTTCGGACGTATCATGTATTCTTACGATGACCGTTATCTGCTTTCTGCATCTATCCGCCGCGATGGTTCCTCACGTTTCAAGAAAGGACACCAGTTCGGCAGCTTCCCTTCAGCATCTATCGGATGGAACATCAACCGTGAGAAATTCTTCAAACCATTGGAAAATGTATTTGACCAATTCAAACTTCGCCTCAGCTACGGTAAACTAGGTAATCAGCAGATGGATAAATACTATCCTACCATCAGCGTAGTATCCGATGGCATGAATTACCTGCAAGGCAATAACATTTGGTTCGGTCAGTTGCCTAATGTAACCGCAGTATCTCCCACCGATCTGACTTGGGAAAGTACAGAAACTTTCAATGCAGGTCTGGACCTGAGTCTGTTGAACGGCAAATTAACATTGACAGCCGATGCTTATGTAAAAAATACAAATGATGTATTACTTCCTGTCCCTTATGCTGCTTCTACCGGTATCAGCGGTCTGTCTATCCAGAACGCCGGCCAGGTACGTAACAAAGGATTCGAATTATCCATCAATTGGCGCAGTACTATCGGTGATGACTTCAGCTACTATATCGGTGCAAATGCTACTACTGAAAAGAATGAAGTAACGAAGATTACTGCCGGTGGTAACAACATGGCTATTTCCGGTTACTCAGCTCACGGTGCCGGCGGACGCGGTATTAACAGATTTGAAGAAGGACACCCTATGTCATACTTCAACCTGATTGAAACTGACGGTATTTTCCGCACACAGGAAGAGATTGATAACTACAAGAATAAGGACGGCAAACAAATTCAGCCGGGCGCACAACCGGGTGACGTACGTTACAAAGACTGGAATGGTGACGGTATTATTGATGAGAATGACCAACATGATGTAGGCAATCCGTTCCCTGATTTTACATTCGGCCTGCGCTTAGGCGGTGAATGGAAAGGATTCGACTTCGGTCTGTTCTTTGACGGCATGACAGGTAACAAAATATATAACTATCAGCGTTACTGCCTTGAATCGGGTAAGTTCAACGGTAACTACAGCACTAAGCTGGCTAACTCATGGAGACCGGATAATCAGAACACCGACATTCCTCGTTTCTCTAAAACAGACGGTACAGATAATGGATTGGCATATACCGACAGATGGCTGGAAGACGGCTCTTACTTCCGTCTGAAAACACTGGATATCGGCTATTCACTCCCGAAGAACTTGCTGAAGAAAGTAAAACTGGAAAATGTAAGAATTTACACATCAATGGAGAATCTCTTCACATTGAGTAAATATTCGGGCTATTCTCCCGACCTCGGAGAAAGCGGCAGTGTAGATATCGGCGCATCTTACAGCGTATTCTCAAGAGGAATCGACCAAGGACGTTATCCGATACCACGTACTATCTCTTTCGGTATTCAGGTTAGCTTATAATACGAAGATAATACACACTAATTGAATTTATAACATGAAAAAGAACTGGTTATCATACATATGCGTGGCGACTCTCCTTTCCGGAGCATTGACCTCGTGCAACGAATCCAACTTTTTGGATCTGTCAGATCCCAATCACTTCACAGAAAATAATTTCTGGAAGAATAAAGCTGATGCAGAGAGCGGTCTCGCTGCCGCCTACTCACCGATTAAATATCAAATGAACGGTTATTACGGTGCATTCGACGGATGGTTGAATCTGAACAGCCGCGGCGACGATATCTTTACGATTCTGAACGAAGAGGCTTCCATGTGGGCCATCGCTACATTCCAGAACTCCAGTACAACAGGAAATGATCCATACGGAGCACTCTATGCAGGTATTCAGCGTGCTAATCTGGTACTGAAGAATATTGATTTGGTTCCGGCAACAGGGATTAGTGAGGAAGACCGTTCCACCATTAAAGGAGAAGCTCTCTTTCTGAGAGGCTTCCAATACTTCCTGTTAGTACACAACTATAAAGAAGTTCCTCTGCGTGTGGTTCCATCCAACGAAGACGAAAGCAACAAACCCGCCGCCAAGGAAGAACAGCTTTGGAAACAGGCAGAAGATGATTTGAAAGATGCTATCAGCTGTAACCTTCCTGTGACCCGTTCCGGTGATGAAAAAGGTCGCATTGAGAAAGGGGCCGCCATCGCTATGCTTGCCAAAGTATACCTGTACCAGCACAAGTATCCCGAAGCAAAAGCACAACTGCAATTATTGATGAACGCTCCTTACTATCCGGGACGTTACAACCTGATAGAGAACTTCGCTGAAAACTTTACTACAGCAAAAGAGAACAATGAAGAATCTGTATTCGAATTGCAATATAGTAGTGATGGTGAATTGACATGGGGTAACGAAAGTGGCATCAGCCTCGGTAACTCTCTTCCTCAGTTTGTGGGTCCGGTTGCCGGCGGTGGTTGGGCTAAATTGATGCCTTCCAGTTTCGCTGTCGGCCAGTTTGTGAAAGAAGAACGTCCTGCCGGATCGGATACGAAGTTTGACAAACGTATGTACGCAAGTTTATTCTTTAATCCGGAATCTATGAATGACGTTGTTAAGAATGAAAAATGGTATGGCGGCAACCGTTCGATGGAAGATCTCTGGGATGGCAACAGTGGTAAAATGACTGGGGGTGCTCCCTCATTTAGCCAGGGAGACGGTAAGTTTCTGCTGAAAAAGTACACTGCATATTTTGTGAATGCGACTAATGCCGATAATATGGGGCATAAGGAAGGTAAAGCAAACAATCTGCGTGCTATGCGTTTTTCAGAAGTACTGTTGATGTATGCCGAAGCCTGTGCTATGACAAACGATGCCAACGGTGCAAATACAGCGTTGAAGATCATTCGCAAGAGAGCCGGATTGGCAGACAAGACTTTTGCCCAAGCTGATTTAATGGCAGAAATCGAACATCAGTGCTTACTTGAGTTCTTCGGTGAAGGACACCGTTTTGACGACTTGAAACGTTGGTATACCACTCAAGAGATCAAGACAATCTTCAACGCAAATGAAAAGCAGGGAGCAGATAATTTCCAGGAGAAATACAGATATTATCCGATTCCTTCCGGTGAGTTAAACAATAACAATGCCATGGAACAAACTGAACTGTGGAGATAATACCTTTAAACCCATTTATATTAGAAAATTATGAAAAAGATATATTCATTATTATTTATAGCGCTTTTCCTCTTTTTAGGATACTCTTGCGATGATGGAAGTTTAGATCACAGCGATGTATACATTCCGGACCCTGTAGAAGAAAACTTTGAAGATGACGGAATTGCGCCGGAACCAACCACTACCGCTGTCATAAAGATGAAGATTGGAGAAGAGAACAAACACCAAGTGATTGACGGTTTCGGCTGTGCGTTCTGTGGATGGTCACACCGTATTTGGAATACCATGCAACGTGATGCGGTGATGGAAGACTTGTTTGGTAAATCAGGTTTAGCCCTGAATATTTTCCGTGGCGAAGTATTCCCTTCTTATTGTAATCCGGAAACGGGTGATATTGAATTCAAAATGGACCGCAATTTCATGTTACGCCCCGATGATCCTTCTATGATCAATAACTATTGGCGTAACTACAACGGTGAAGAGTGCGGAGAACAGACGCAACTGGGACAAATGTGGCTGGTTGACCATATCAACAAAAAATATAAAGATGTCAAGTTCTTCTTTTCTGTTTGGTGTCCCCCTGTTGTATGGAAAAGCAATGGTAAACTTAATGGCGGAAGCCTGAAAACGGATTACTACGAAGATTATGCAAATTACCTGATGGACTTTGTAGATGCTTATGAAAAAGGACTGGGCATTGATATCTTTGCGATGTCCGGATGGAATGAACCGGATGTTCTATCCAGCATGGGAGGATGGGCCAGCTGCTCTTGGAGCGTAGACCAAATGGCTAAGTTCGTACTCGAAAACCTTCGTCCGGAGATGAACAAGAGAGGACATAGCGATATGAAACTGGTATATGGCGAGAATGCCTGGTGGTCATGGGCTACTAAACATATTAATTCAAGCCTTGAAAAGTATCCTGAATTGGCAGACCCGAATTTGATTGTTGCTGGTCACGGCTATTCCACAACAGATGCAAGCATCGCACCTTTTGAACAAGCGGAAAAGCATAATCTCCATATCTGGCAGACAGAGATCAGTGATGATAAGGACCGTAAGGAAACATGGCCGGATGCAATGAAGTGGGCAAAAACCTTCCACAGTTATATGGCAAATGGCAATGTAAGCGGCTTTGTATGGTGGGCAGGTGCACGTCCTTGCAGCTCAACGGGCGAAAACCTGATACAGTTGGAAGAAGCATTGCCTAGTACAACCTACTATAGAGTACCCCGCTACTATACTTTCGGACAGTACACTAAGTACATCGAACCTGATGCTGTACGTGTGGATGTAGAAGCTGTTTCTTCAGAGGCCGACAAGCTTCCGGAAGAGTTATTGGTTTCTGCTTATATAAAAGACGATACTTATACCATCGTGCTGGTCAACGCTTCTGAAAAGGAGTCCTTCTCTACTTTAGTGGAGATCGAGGGAGTAGAATTTCAAAATATGAGAACTTATACCTCCAGTGAAAATGTGAAATGGCAACAAAAAAAGATCAATCCGTCTTCAAGCGGTTTGCGTGCCATTACTGTTCCTAAATACAGTGTAGTAACTGTGACCGGTAAAATAAAAGGCCACGAAGCTGAATAATGAATTATAAATTAGAGAATACCATGAAAAGAAATATAATATACTTAGCAGGAATCGCACTTTGTGCCATCGGACTATTCTCCGGCTGTGACGAAGACCTACCTAGTTATGCAAATCTGACTGTAAATGCAGAGACTTTAACGATTAATCTGGATGAAACAACCGAAGGAAGTTTCAGTATCGTCGAAGGTAATGGCGGCTACAAAGTGAACAGTTCAGACGCAACAGTAGCAACAGCAGTCATTTCGGGCAATGAAGTAATTGTGACAGGCCTGGAATATGGCACTGCGACATTAACCGTTACCGACTGGACAAAGAAATCAGCAAATGTGAAAATCATTGTAGACCAAGAACAGGAACTGGTAATAAAAACAAGTTCTACTACTATGTTCTTTGGAGAATCCAAAACTCTCGAAGTATATACCGGAAACGGTGGATATAGTATTACTTCTTCCGACGAGTCTGTTGCAACCGCCAAAATCAGCGAAGACGGTAAAATAGATATTACTTCTATCACTCCGGGTACTACCACGCTTTCTGTAAAAGACAAACATAACAAAACGGCTGATATCTCGGTAAAAGTGATCAGGAAACTTGTTGTAGACAATAGCGCAGATATTACTTATCTGGTAATTGATGAACCTGTCACTATTAAGATTCTGGATGGTAATGGCGAATATACTTGTAAAGGTAATGGTTCTGCCACCTATCTGAAATGCTCAATGGCTGAAAACGGGACAGAAGTTATTGTTGAAGGACTGAAAAGATACCGCTATAACAAAACGATAACTATCAGTGATAAAGAGGGACAATCTATTGATATTTATGTTAATACCATTGACGATCCTTATTTGGTGAATCCTTCGTATCGTTATCTGATAGCTGGTTCTTATGCTTATCTGTACCCTTCTACATCAAAAGCCGGTGAAGCGATTTATTCTTCTGAACTCAACATTTCTCAGTTGATTATAAAGAGTGCAACGACCACTTCAGCGACTGGCTTCGCAGTAGAATTCACAGGTGATCTGAGTGTCGGTACCAAAACGAAACCTATGCTCTACAAAGTGGCAAAAGGTAAAGTAGACAAAAGCACAGAGTACCCTATAGAAGATTGCCGAATTGATAAAATAGAAGATGGCTGGTATTGGGTCAGCTTCATAGAACCGGGCTATACCGTTCGTTCTTATTTCATTACCAAACAATAATTTGTAAACTTGACACATATCTTTTGAAAGTACCCCCATGCTTTTAAAGTGACGAATATAAAAAGAGATTGTTCTTGCAACGCAGTATATCCTTTGTATTGTCTGTATTGTAACCAATCTCTTTTTATCTTGTCAAGCAATGCAAAAGAATCGCATATAGACTCTTTATAATTTGAGAATTAATATGAATAGATATGATAACAGACTACATATTCTCACGAAAGAATATGATGAGCTCATCTCACGTGAAAATGAAAAGATACTGCCCGGCAATGGTGTTTTTGAACGATACAAATATCCCATTCTGACAGCAGAGCACCCTCCGCTGGAGTGGAGATACGACTTCAATCCGGAAACAAATCCCTATCTGATGGAACGTTTCGGCATTAACGCCGTATTCAATGCAGGCGCTATCAAATTCAACGGGAAATATCTTATTATGGCACGAGTAGAAGGGCATGACCGCAAATCATTCTTTGCCATCGCAGAAAGTCCCAATGGTATCGACAACTTCCGCTTCTGGGAATATCCGGTACAACTGCCGGACCTATATCCGGAAGAAACGAACGTCTACGATATGCGTCTGACAAAACACGAGGACGGATGGATATACGGTATCTTCTGCTCGGAAAGCAAAGATCCGGACGCACCCGCAGGAGACCTCACATCGGCCATTGCAGCAGCAGGAATCATACGCAGCAGGGACCTTAAAAACTGGGAACGCCTGCCCAACCTCGTCTCCCAAAGCCAGCAACGGAATGTGGTGCTGCACCCCGAATTCGTAGACGGCAAATATGCATTGTACACCCGTCCGCAGGACGGATTCATCGATGCAGGCAGCGGAGGCGGTATTTCATGGGCATTGATAGACGATATCACTCATGCAGTGGTCAAGAAGGAAATCGTTATAGAACAGCGCCATTATCACACGATCAAAGAAGTGAAAAACGGTGCCGGCAGCATCCCCGCCGGGGCGGCGACCGCCGAGAGGTTAACCAGCGCCATGCGCACCGCTTCTTTCGCCCAGGCGTCGGCCCGTACTTCGCCCTCCTGAGAGGCGAGGAAATAGTCATAGCCAAAACGCCCGCCGCCGCCGCTGCTGCCGCGCTCGCGTTTGCCGTCCTCTTCCACCAGCACGCTGACCGAGAGGCGCACCAGCGGACGAACGTCGGCGGCCAGAGTGCCGTCGGTGGCGGCCACCAGAATCAGCTCATAGACCCCGCTCAGGCTGGCCGAAACCTCCTGCACGCGCTGGTCCGCCGCGCGGGCGACTTTGTCTACCCGGCGGAGAATATCCAGCTTCTCTTCCCGGCTCATACTCTGCAGCGGGTCGATGCTGGTATAGAGGGCGCTGTGCTCTACGGCGCCGAGGGTCTGTACTTTGCCATTGCCAGTCTCGCGCACAATGGTCCGCGCCGCCTGGGCGCTCTGCTCCAGCGCCAGTTTGCTGATCTGATCGGCGTAGGCAAAGCCCGTTTTTTCGCCGCTGACGGCGCGCACGCCTACGCCCTGGTCGATATTGTACGACCCATCTTTAATGATGCTGTCTTCCAGAACCCAGGATTCGTGATAGCTCGACTGAAAATAGAGATCGCCGTAATCGAGGCGGCGCTCGGTCAGTTGACCAAGAATGGCAAACAGGTCCTGATGATTCAGGCCATTTGCCGACAGTAATTGTTCACTTACCAGGTTCAGACTCATCGTTATGCTACTCGTTTGTTGCCGCCTGACAGGCGGAAATACAGAAGGCTATCTATTGAGATTGCGGCAATTCCTGGCAATCGTCAAATCATTGCTTTTTATTGCTGCGCGCCTGGCGCAGCACTTCATTGATCTGCGGCTGGTCAATCGGGCCGGTGATGCGGTAGCGCAGAATCGAAACTTTATTCCACAGCGGACCCAGCACTTTGCTGGCGGCAAATACCGCCGCGCCGACGATGGGGTTGACGGCAAAGGCCGCCGCCACGCCGACGGTCGCGGAGATCTCCGGCGCCACCACCGCCTGCAGATCCAGCTGGCGACGCACCAGATCGACCGACCCTTTCATAGCAATATCCGCTTCAAGGCCATCCACCAGCGTATCATCGGTATGCAGTACGCCATCCTTAATCCATGCCGTACTGTTAATCGAATCGAAGTAAAAGCCTTCGCTGAAGGTATCGCTGAAATCGAAACGCAGTTTACGCAGCAGGGCATCCACACTCAGCAGACGCAGCAGCTGGCCAGCGTGCCCGGTACTCAGGTCGGTAAACTGCCCCTTGCCCAGGTGGCTTTTAATGATGCCATTGAGCGACGCGACATCGGGTGACCAGGGCGGCGCGCGCCAGTGCAGATCGTAGTCGATATCAAACGGCGAATCCTTCACCGGCGTGGAGACGCCAAAGAAATCCGCAAATGCATCCGTCTTATTGCCGTGCAGTCTGCCTTTCAGCGAGGTTCGAACCCCTGAAGGGGCGTTCACCCACACGCCGTTGGTCGTCAGCCGGCCAAACCCGGTATCCACCAGGCCGTTGGAGAGCGTTAAGGTATCCCCTTTGATCGCCACATCCCCATCGATGCGGCCATATTTTTGTCCCCACAGCCAGCATTCCGCGCAGCGTAGCTGCAGATCGGGCCAGCCATGGAAATCCAGCCGCGTCGCCGTCTGGGGGGCCACATTCTCTGTTGCGTTCTGGCCGCTGGCGCTGGCCGGATTGAAATAGAGATAACGCACATTTGCCAGCCACGGAGCATTGTCGCGCATCGTCAATGTGGCATTGATCTCACGCCCCTGCGCCTCAACCTGCGAGCCGCCGGCGACCGGCTGGGACATCAGACTGACGTTGTTCCACAGTTGCCCCGCGAGGGCCAGCGACGGCGTACGCAGCACAATGCGCGGTGGAAAGAGCACGCTGCTGCTCACTTCATTTGCCGCGCCGTTCTCGAAGAGCGCCAGCCACTGCGCGCCATCCATCGGCGGCAGGTTGAGCTCGATACCGGGCTGATCGGGCAGCGGAGAGTGCCCTTTGCTGTCAGTGGTAAGGATCGCTCTATCCAGCGTCAGCTTATGATTGAGCAACCAGCGGCTGTTAATATGATTCTTCGCCCCGATGGAGCCGGTCAGGTCGAAGCTGCTCAGGCCGCCGGCGACGTTAATTTTGACCGGAAGGGGTTCGCCAGCGGGCTTACTGACTGGCGAAGGTAAGCGACTGCTCACATTCTTCAGATCGCCGTTGATATCGACCTTATAGCTGGCATTGCCATGGTACGGCAGTTCGATGGCGACCTTGCCATCCCACGGGACGCTACCGCTCAACGCCTCACTCACGGCTTTCGGCAGCAGCCCGGTGCGCGACGGCTGCCAGTTGGCATTCATCCCGACATCCACCAGAAACGCTTTTTCACCTTCGCGGGTGGAAAAATTGAGGTTCAGCGGCTGATTAAACCAGGTCGCGCTCAACGTTTGACTATTAAGATCGCCATTCACAAAGCTGAAATTACCGCTCAGGTTCTGCAGCGTAGTATCTAACGGTTTGATAAACAGGCTATTATTCTGCAGGCGCACATCGCCTTTCGCGGTGGTCATCTCGCCGTCGAGGGGGATATTAAGATGTAAGCGAGCGCTCACATCCCCATCCAGCTGCAGGGAATCCAGCGCCGCCCCGAGCGACTCTTTCAGCGGCGTAGTATTAAAGTAAGGTCCAACCTCTTTGCCCGGGCCTTTGATATCGGCATCAATCAGCAGTTTTTCCTGCGCATAGTCCGGGATCGCGGCATCGAGATTGCTGGCGGTCACGTTGCCAAGCATCGCTTTATCCGCCCGCATCCACAGGCCGTTGTTGATAAAATTGAGGTCGATGTTCAGCCCGGTTAACGCCGGCCAGTCCGGTTGGAAGGCAAAAGTGGCGTTCTTCAGCGGAACATAAACCTGGAACTGGCCTTCATTATGCGGATAAGGGAATAGATGCGGATTGCCGCCATACACCAGCGTCGCATCGCTGGCTTGCCCCGCTTTAATCGCGCCGCTCAGATAGTCCACCAGCGCTTTGCCCATCAGATTTTCCGGGAAATAACGCCATGCCTGGCCACCGTCATTGGTGCTGATGCCCGCCAGAATGCCCAGCCAGGGATCGTCCCCCTGCGGTTGCAGATAGCGGAAGCCGCCGCGGGCGCGTACGCCTGTCGCCTGCACGTCTATATCGCGGCCATCAAGCATAAACCCTTTGTCGTTTTTCACCCAACTGAGCGTGGCTTCGCCAGCGGCTATCTCCAGCGGCGCGCGGAAGACGCCGGCATACGGCATCAGCGCCTTCGCCATATGGGCGCGTAATTCCCCGTGCTCAACGCTGCCATTCAGACTGCCGGAGAAGTGCTCTGCCCCAGGCAGGAGTTTCCACTGCTTCCACGCCAGATCGCTCCACTGCGCCTGAAAACGCGTTTTCTCCGTCGCCTGCAGGGGGATATCGAGAGCCAGCAAATTGATTTTGCCGCCAGGCTGCGTGGTACGCCAGAGTTCGCCCAGAGAAGGCGCCAGCTTATCAGCAAACGGCTGTAACCCGCTCAGGCCGCTGAGGGCCAAATTGCTGGCGCGAATACGTAACTCATCGCTACGCTGACGATCGTCGCCACCAACGTCCTGCGCCGGGATCCACGCCATCGCCAGGGCTCCGCTTGGCCAGGGTTTATCATCGATAGCGATCCGCGTATCGGGAATATAAAAGGCCCAGCTTTGCTTATCATGGGAGAGATGCGCCGTCAGGTTATCCACCGACAAATGATGGACTTCGTTATCGCCCTGCCAGCTGGCGCCCCCTTTTTTCAGCCATACGTCGCCGCTGGCCACATCGCCTTTTTCAATGGTCATCCAACCTTCGAGGCTGAAGCGGGCGCTTTTCAGGGCGATATTGTCCTGCATCCAGCGTCCCAGCCACGGTTTGACGTCGATATCATCCGCCTGCAGCCAGACCCGGCCTTTATTCAGCAGGCCATCCTCATCGCGAAGATCCATCCGCACCTGCATGACGCCATGCTGGCCGGTGAGGCTGGAGAGGCTGAGCTGCCCCTCGGCGCGATGACGGTTCCTGCCGTTAAGCCATGTCAGCTGCGGAACCGCCAGCTCCGCCCGCTGACCGGAAAGGGTCAGGAAGCTCAGATGGCTGTCGCGCAGAGTAAAGTGATCGAACTGACGTAAAAAGAGATCGCTGATGCGGTCGGTTTTCAGGCTTTCGCCACCGTCATTGGTCTGAATAGGGGTATTGGTATGGACCTGCAGCTGCCAGAAGGTGAGGTCGCGGAACTGCCAGCGCATATGCAGCAGGCTCTGCCAGACATCCAGCGCCAGGGTTACGCGCTTGACCGCCATTGTGCCGCCATCTTTCAGCCCGACATGGATATCGCGGGCGTCTAACGTCGGACCAAAAGTCTGCCAGCTGGCGGTGATCTGCGAGGCGTCCACCGGCGTACCGGTGAGGGTGGAGATCTTCTCCAGCAGCTGCGGACGCCAGGCGTCGAGCTGTGGCAACACGAGACGCAAGCCACTCACCAGCAGCGCGACGATAACAA
>OGXV01001308.1_pt1 | contig 14941 bp, 16 predicted proteins | sample 1576391 | NCBI WGS metagenome assembly OGXV01 (sample SAMEA3541586, study PRJEB24748) | human gut metagenome | biome: human gut; feature: human-associated habitat; material: faeces | place: China | collected 2012 | reverse complement strand
GAGGTCAGATGGGTTCCGGCGCTGACGTAAGCGCCAAGACGCACCGAAATCTGCCGGTCTTATATTCTCCCATGATTCTTATAATTTAAAGTTCAACAATCAGTTATCAACTCTTTTGTGCCTGCTGTTGGAATGTTATCTCAATGAACTCGGCAGGATGGGTAACAGCCACAAGTACTGTAATGCGCATGATACCATCCAATATATCTTCAGCAGTCATGGTATCACCCAAGCCTATATGCACCTCGAAGGCATCTTCAGGTGTCGCGCCCGCCAGTCCGCCACGTTTCCATACACTCCGCAAGAAACTATCTATCATGCACTTCATGTTGATCCATGTACCTGCATCATTCGGCTCAAATACATAAGCGCGGGCAGCATTCTTTATCGATTCTTCCAGGAATAGCAAGGTGCGGCGTACATTCACGTACCTCCAATCCAAGGAATTTCCATCCAATGTACGTGCTCCCCATACTTTGATACCTTCGCCACGGAACAGGCGTATCACATTAACGGCTTTTCCATGAATAGGGACGTTCAGTTCGGCCTGCTGCTCATCGTCAATGTCTTCCACCGTACTGCCCACATAGTTCAATGTTACATTAGCAGGAGCTTTCCATACACCGCGACTATTATCCACCATAGTGTAAATACCTGCCATAGCAGCAGACGGAGGAAACAGATTCAAGTTTTTCAGCACACCTTTTATAGCCTGCTTGTAAACGGATGAGACATTGTACAACGCTTGATGGAGCGCCTGTTTATCTACATTATTAGGAAATAGCCATACTACCTTCACATTCTTTTTTATGACTTTTTCATTCCCAGCCTCCTTGATGTCTTTTATACTTTCTATCCGACCTATTACTTTTGTTTTTTCCGTGTCACTGTCAGCATAAATATCACCCTCAACAACTTCTTCAAGTTTGAAAGTATGATTGTCCTTTAATACACTACCTTCTATTTCAAACTCCTCTGTAAAACTAGAAAATAGCCATACTACCTTCACATCTTTTTTTATGACTTTTCCAGTCTCAGCCTCCTTGATGTCTTTTATACTTTCTATCCGACCTATTACTTTTGTTTTTTCCGTGTCACTGTCAGCATAAATATCACCCTCAACAACTTCTTCAAGTTTGAAAGTATGACCATTCTTTACTACATCTTCTTTTATTTCAAGCTCCTCTATAAAACTAGAAAATAGCCATACTACCTTCACATTCTTTTTTATGACTTCTTCATTCCCGTCCTCCTTGATATCTTTTATACTTTCTATCCGACCTATTACTTTTGTTTTTTCCGTGTCACTGTCAGCATAAATATCACCCTCAACAACTTCTTCAAGTTTGAAAGTATGACCGTTCTTTACTACATTTTCTTTTATTTCAAACTCCTCAACAAAAAGGGATTCCACTATCTCAGCAAAACCTGCATCTAGCTGTGTCCTGTGAATGTATGCATTATCAGTCCATGTAAACATATCACCCTTCAAGTCTCGCTCTCCCACTATCGAAGTATTCAGCCAAGGGAAATAGGCTGCACCGTAGGAGAGGAAGCTGGAACCTATATTATCACAAAAGAAATTTACTTGGTCTTCTATTTTTGTCTTCTCATTCGCTTTCGGATAGATATCAAGCAGCGCGAAACGGTTTTTCATTGTGTTACCACAATGAGAAAGCATCTGTTGCTGAATATCCTTAAACTCTTCGCTACTACTCAGATTCACAGCTTCAGGTATGGCCACCAGCGTAATCTCCTGTTCAAGCGTCAGCTTTCCCAATCCAGTGATCATAGAGTCCTTTTTCAATGCATCCTTATAACTGCCCACTGAAACAATGTAACATGCACCACCACCGTTAGCAAAGAACAGCATCATGTTGTAGTATAATGTATAACTATTCTTCCCTTCAATACAGAGTGAGCCATCCTTTATATCTACCTCGAACTTCAAGTCAGGCCCTCCACCGAAATACTGTATATACTCCGTCATCGACGAAATTTTCCACGGCACATTCGTCAGGTCATCATTCCCATTCACAGCCCGCTCGGTATAGCCGATAAAAGCCGGAATAGCGGTTGGCGCTTCCACCACCGAGTTCGGAAAGGCGTTCTTCTCTATGATATAAACGCCGGGAGTTTTCATGCTTCCCATAATTATTAGTTTTAAAATTTACAATTATTGTTCTTTAATATAGCACACCTCTCTTAGGGTATGCGGAGAATCCGACTGGAATTTCCCTATTTGCGGTGGTGAGATGAACCGGCTTTCCAACATTCTGCCGATGTAAAGCTGCATCGTTATGTCGTACCGTTCCTTCACCTTAATCCGCCCAGTAGAAGCCAGTCTCCAAACATTGGTTCCCAGGCTTGTTTTTTCACACTTTTCCGGCGGACCGAAAGCCACTATGTTTTCGCGAGTCCGCAAGATGAGGTCTTTTCCCCGCATGTCATTCTCATCCTTAAATACACACAGATACTCCCAATAATAAGCATAGGAACAAAACCGGATAGTGAATTTCAGACAACAACTTTCCTGCAACTGCCTTATTTCTTGTTTTATAGCCTCGAACTGTACACAGTTTTCTTCCCGACCCTCTCCCAATTGCTCTACTTTCGTATAGAGTATTCGTAACCTCTCCGACACCGTTTCTACCGGTTTCATCGCAATCCGGCAAAACTCATTTTTCAGCTTCTGCCCGTTCGTTTCCTTTCTCCATACAAAGCCGTCATTCACTTCCACCAATCCGTTTTCCATGTTGAATTTATAAAAGCTGTCAGGATCATATCCGTCGCTCTCTATCTGTTGCAGAAAACAAGGGTCCTTCACAATCATAGACAACTCCAGTACATCCTTATCTGCAAATCCTGAAGCATCATCGGACATGATCCATTGCCACTCATTTCCACGACTTTGTCTCAACATCACCCCTCGCTGTTTCATCAACTTTTTGGTTTCAGGTGTCGGTTCCAAGCTTACAAAGCTGTTTACGGGCGGATTGTAATAATTATGTTCGATACGTATCGTAGCTATGTTTATATATCGGCTCATCTGTTTTTTCTCCTTTCTATTTTGTTACGCTGACCGACGGTTCACGGGCAATACCACCACTGCTGACGGCTTCCTCCGCATCCACCGCAAGCCTGCGCAGCTTGCACATCACCGACGGATAATATTGTCCGCCCAGTGTGGTCCAGATATTATTAATATCCTGTGCCGAAAGTGTGACGATCTCTACCGTATATTTCTGCCCGTCCAGTTCAAAATAGGGATGCGACTGGATAAAAAGTAACGATTCGTACAGTACGGAAAGCGACTCGGCGTATCGTTTCTCGTCATATACAGCAGCAAGCATCAAGTCAAGGTTCAGCAATAACGGCGCAAACGTCCGCATATAGTCCGAACTATTTCGATTGATACCTGCCGAGATGCCTCCTGCCGTTTCACGCTCAATGTTGACAAGTGAAACAATCAGTTTGCAAGGCTTTTCGCCCGCACTACTACCAATGAATCCTACTTCTGCCATACCTTCGGGCTGCGGGAACTTATGGTGCAAGTACTCGTCCAGAGAGGCTGCATAATATGTAAGGATTCGCCTTATCATTATTCTTCGAAATGGAGGTCATTGATACGGTTACACCAGCCACGTCTGTATTTCTCGTTCTTTGGGCGGCTCTTGCAGATACGGTCAATGTAATCCAAGCGTGCCCGTCTTATCCTGTCAAAGAGTTCGTCCTGTAAAGGATAGTTATTGACAGCGGCAAGGGTATTTTTTCCAACAATGCCGTCGGCTGTAACTTCAAGCAGTTCTTGTGGTATCGCAATACCGTAGTTTCCCGAAGCCCATACCCAGTCTACCAAAATATTGGCAACAGATTGATTTTTTATCTGGTCGGCTTTCCACTTATCCCAATACAGACTTTTCAGGACATCAATCCACTCATCATTCGATAGATGTTTCAAATCGTCTACTGTAGGTTCGGGGAGTCCTTTCCGTTTGCGATATACCCTGTAGGTTGCTATAGTAATACCCATATTGGTTGCTCCTCCCAAATCATCGGGATCATTTACGAAACCACCCTCCCACTTCAGGATGAATGGTGCTAATTTCTTGACATCTGCCATAATACTTTTTTTTAGTTTAACTATTGATTTATTAATGATAAAGGAAATTATAAAGAATTCTTAAACTCGCACTTCCATCGCTACAACTCCTAAATTATCAGATAATCCAGCTCCATACCTTCCTTCAAGGTCATCATTTATACAGAATTCAAGATCGCCATCGCATGCAGCTACTCCATTCCACTGAGTACCAACTCTGAACATTGAATTTCCAATACGGCCGATTAATTCACCTTCATATCCTCCAGGATAAGTATAACCGGGTTTAGCAATCATCCTGGGATCTCCCTCAGTAGTACACGGACGGGATTCCCGTGAAAATGTCCATCTGCCAACCATATAGTCAATGTGTACTCTTTGGCCTTTTTTTACTCTTATACCAGAATTTTGCCAAGGTATATTCGGTCTGATTTGCACAATCTTTCTGATATTGGAAGAAGGAGTAACTTCAGGAGCCGGAACAGGTTCCGAAGCTGAAGCAGAATCATATACCCGTACTCCGGGAGTTATTGTACCTTCATTAACCTGCACAGTACCACAGGTCCCTGCATCACCCGGTCCAATATCCCAAATGCCTTTGTCATGTTTAGCCGTAACTTTTCCTCCTGTGATCGTTATATTTCCACATTTACTTTTTCGCCCGGCATATTGTCCGGCACCACCTATTCCGGCAGATCCGGCACGCCAGGAGGTTTCGTGCTGATAACCTGCATAAGCTTCTATAGTTCCCCCTTCGATAATTATATCACCACATTCGGTAGCATATCCGCATCCTATGCCGGCAGCACCTTCTCCACCATATGCAATCAAGGCACCATCACCTTTAATTGTCAAAACAGAGTTCTGCCTGGTTTGAATAGCAGCCATTTCACGTCCACTTTGCAAAATGTTCTTTCCTTCAAGAACCACAGTGATATAACAATCTTCTGCAATATGGAATGCAACTCCCATATTTCCCGGGTCGCATAAATTGGCATCACGTAAAACAATCGTCGCATTAGTTTTTGCAGATACCGTAATTCCATGTTGCAGGTTCGTACCTGTAACAACATATACTCCCTCCTTCGAAATACGAACAAAATTCGATTCTTTTCCCATGTCTATTCTTTCATAATAAATAGGCTCCGGATTATTTTTAGTTTCCATAATATAAAAGTATTAATTAATAATAGTAGTTATCTACTGTTCAAAAGTAGAGGGAAAAAAGGCAATATACATTTCGAATTCAGTATTTTGATTTACGAATTGTGCAATAAACTATTTATCAATATTTTAAATCATAAAAAGAGACTATAATTCAAACTGTTTTTTACGTTTTAGTGTTAATTTTGACGAATTAGCAAGAACATATATCATCCCGCAACTGTTGCTTCCCTTTACTCGCTACCACAAACTTCTCCTATTACTCATTATTTCCCATATATCAAAGAGCGTTTTTTTGCTTTTTATTCAATCGGATTTGTAATCCTTACGCTCATGGGAACAAATGGAAGAATGATTTTAATCTGTCCCAATATCCCAATCTGTAGTATCTTGTTTTTTATCATTTTCTTGATTATCATAGGCAAATTTAGCGAACCTACCCATTAACATGTTGGTATATTAAAATCCGATGGAGTTTTGACTAATTTTCCCTCTCCATCAATCTCAAACAATGTTGTTTTTTCAAGGCATCCATTTATAGATTTCGCATCTTCCTCAAGACTAGAATTCCACAGCTTCGATCCTGTATGATTCAAATTATAATATGCCCCTGAAATCTGTTCGAGTCCATTTATATGGATTACAGATTCCGTATACTGGACCTCTTTAGAACCAACAGGTACAGAAGCATTGACTTTTAATTCATCTTCTACTCTTTTTAAATCCTCCTCATTTTCTACAAGCAGATCTTTATTTCCCGTACGTTTAAAATATAGTTTCAAAAGTTTTTTCACTGTATTCTGTCGTTGTTCGCCCTTTTCTTCTTTATATTTATATTGGTCTTTATCAGTCTGCTCATCATACCATCTCTCAAAAACTACAATATTAGGGTTATCGGTATTACCATCTCCCTTGAAATTACATAGAACACTATCATTAGCCTCTGAAATTTCAATAACATATCCCACAGGTGCATAGTACTGCTTTTGACCTTCATTATATCTGGATGCTGAAAGAATAGCTCCTCCTAAATATTCAGATACATGCTTGTCATAACCTCCGTCTGGACCGTCGCTTTTAGGCTCTTCAGGTTCTTTGTTTAAGCGATCTATATCAGCATTAATTTTCTCTTCTTCAATAATCCCTCTGATATAAGTAGTACATTGAATGGGATGCAATTTCTGCATAAATTCAGCCTGACTTCTTCTTTCCCGATTATCTCTCATCCGAAACTGCTGGGCTTTTTTCCCGTCCGGCTGCTGGAGTATCCGACTGGTAGATTCTTTACATTGCTTAGCTACATACATAATCACTTGAATTTAGTTTTTATTACATGAGGGCTTCCTCTCGGTTCAGAGCGGAAGGAAACAGTCTCAATGCTTTACCCTAACATGAGCTACACTTATGGTGATGGTATCACTTACCTTAAATGCTTTTAACCATAAAGTACCTGTTTTAAAATCCAATAGTAGTTATCTACTGTTCAAAAGTAGAGGAAAAAAAGGCAATATACATTTCGAATTCAGTATTTTGATTTACGAATTGTGCAATAAACTATTTATCAATATTTTAAATCATAAAAAGAGACTATAATTCAAACTGTTTTTTACGTTTTAGTGTTAATTTTGACGAATTAGCAAAGACAAATATCACCCCGAAATCAAAAAAACGGTGAGATATAGTCCATCAAACCATATTCCCACCGTTCATTTTTTAATCACGATACTTTTATTACATATTCATCGCATTAGCTCCCAAAGCTCCTAATATAGCCGAAGCCACTGCTATTACAATTTTCAGAATCTTATTCCAAACCGTTTTTTTCATGTCATTTTGTGTTTTTAATCATAAGCTTCAGAACCTATCCCAAAGGATTCTCATCGAGGCCTCCGCCGCCACCGGTATTTCCTCCGTTACCATCATCGGAACCTTCATTTCCATCAGTAGCAGTTCCACCCGTCCACTTTTCAAATTCAACGCCTTGCCACAATGTACGTGTAGTTCCCAATGCCGCCGGACGCGTATATTCGGGAGTAAACATGAAATGCAGGGATGTCACCTGATTCGGATTCACATCCTTCTCATTATCCACCCCTTTACCGCGTGTCCGCGCAATCACGGTAAATGTCCCCAAACCATCCAGACGAACAGTACGGCTGTTTAACAATTGCATCCGCATCACTGACATCAGGTTTCTGATTACGTTGTGCACATCACCCGGCGTTGCCGAGCACTTCTCTGCTACCATCTCCCCCAACTGCTGTAAACTTACAGCACGTCCTACTTTCTTCAATGTCAGGTGCCATTGCTTAACACCGGCTTTCGTTTTTAACTGCGATTGTCTCGCATAATACAATAAAGGCATGATCTTCCTCCTTTTACATTTTAGTTCAACTTCGTTTTACTTATTCTTGTGTTGGCCAACGATGCAAAGGTGAGGATATATTCAGGAATAGCCAAAGAAAAAAGGATAACCAAGACGGTTATTTCAGAGTTTATTATAAAGTACTATGGACAAGATGTTTATCTACAACAAATACAGAGCATAAACCTATTATCATAATAAAAAATAGCCGAAGCCACTCTTTAATTATAGAGCATCCGGCATTATATCATAAAAAAGGCGTTTTTAAAACGTCCTGCATTTTTACGGATTAAAATAGTTCAAGTCTAATTCACGAGGTAAAAAGAAACCTTTAATACAATTCGGATTACGGATACAAATCTGAATATGATTCTTTTCAGTAAAACCAGCTTCCGGATAAAGCTTATCACCTTCCCAAAACACACCCTTCACAGAATCAAATGACCGTTCTTTAGCATCCTCATTTATTTGGTGTGCAATCTCTATTACAGCACAATCCAGTCTCCTCATTAACTTATCCGTAGATTTACCGATATCAACATTTTGAGGTAGATTAATCCCCATGAGGTTACAAGCATCTACTAATGCATTATATGCTTCTTTCAATTCCCCTAAATACAGCGAATCGGTCAAGTCCATACAATACCCCAAATCAATAACAGCTCCTATAACAGCCGGTTCTGTAACAGAAAGACTCCCTCTTTTGAGCATTTCATAGGCATATTGTAATGCACGAGTTTCATTATTCTCCCAAAAATAGATGCCGTGTCCTAGCCAATCATAATCATTGGTGCTCGCAATAAGATTATCTTCACCTACAATAACTTTATTTACAACAGACTTATCACAACCATGAAATCCTATAACCAGATTAGAACGTCTGGAATATAAAGTTTCTTTCATTTATATATTTTATTCAGAGTACCTGATTTATTAACAATACCGGCTCTTACTAAAAAAGCTCTGGCATTTTCTTTATTAGTTGTAATTTTTTTCACAACTTCAGCTCTACGTTCAGAGCGTGTTTTACTTTTTTTCAATGTAACCATCACCTACCTCCTTCCTTATTACTAATGCAAAGATAACATTTTATATTGTCTTTGTGTCCGTTTTAGATTTATTTTATATCACAATTAAGCAAAACAACCGGAACCACTCCTTATTACGAAGTAATCCCGGGTGCTGCCTAAAACAAAATAACCGCTGTTACCTGTCGTTTCTTTTAATGCCCCCTCTTACGTACTATCAATGGTGCTCCAAGTTCCTCCCTCTCCAGTACTTCCAAAAATCCACTTTGTTCCAATTCAAAAAGAGCGGGATATACCCGTAACTTTTCAGCACCGGAGTTCTGAATAATCTCTTCCACGGGAAGACCTTCAGGAAAAGAAGCAATATAATCGATGATTCGCTGGGTATCGATAATCTTATAATTCACATCCATCAATTTGCCCCGTTATTATTCTGTCACTTGGCTCTTGATATATAGCTTCTTTACAAACCGCATATCATGTGTCACCATAATCTTTACTAATTCAGAAAAACTCGTTTTTATCGGATTCCAACCAAGTAACGTTTTCGCTTTTGTCGGATCACCCAACAACTGTTCAACTTCACAAGGACGGAAATACTTAGGATCAACCTCAACCAATGATTTACCAGTCTTTACATCAATTCCTTTTTCACTCACACCTTCACCTTCCCAACGTAGTTCAATGCCAACCTCTTTAAAAGCTAAAGTTGCGAACTCACGAACCGTATGCATCTCCCCGGTAGCTATCACAAAATCCTCTGGAATGTCATGCTGTAGAATCAACCACATACATTCCACATAATCCTTTGCATACCCCCAGTCACGGAGCGAATTCAGATTACCCAAATATAATTTATCTTGAAAGCCTTGAGCTATACGGGCAACAGCAAGCGTTATCTTTCTCGTCACGAATGTTTCGCCTCTACGCTCGCTCTCATGATTAAACAAGATTCCATTTACAGCAAACATTCCATAACTCTCCCGATAATTTTTAGTAATCCAGAATCCATATTGTTTTGCTACTCCATAAGGACTACGAGGATAGAAAGGGGTTGTCTCTTTTTGAGGAACTTCCTGCACTTTCCCGAACAGTTCAGAGGTAGAAGCCTGATATATCTTTGTCTTTTTCTCCAAACCAAGAATACGCACCGCTTCAAGCATACGAAGAGTACCTATTGCATCTGATTCCGCGGTGTATTCAGGTACATCAAAACTTACCTTCACATGACTTTGAGCCGCAAGATTATATATTTCATCCGGTTTCACTAATTGAATAATCCGAATCAGTGAACTACTATCCGTCATATCTCCATAATGGAGATTTATTAAACGGTCTTTCTTCATGTCCCGTACCCACTCATCTAAATAAAGATGCTCGATACGTCCTGTATTAAAAGAGGAAGAACGGCGAAGAATACCATGAACTTCATATCCTTTTTCTATTAAAAACTCAGCGAGAAATGAACCGTCTTGGCCGGTAACCCCAGTAATTAATGCTTTCTTTTTCATTCTATAAAACTGAATTACAAATATTAAATCAATAAAATCTACTTCATAAACTTACTTAACCCTAAAACTCCCCAATAACCTGTATAAACAAGGCTTCTTATTAAACTCAATTTTTGATACCGATAATAAAAGAAAAATTGTGCTTTTATTAATTTTTTCTTTTTACCAGTTGTAGATGAAGACATCACTCGATAACTAGCTAAAACGTCTTGATTACCATAAGATCTTCCTGCCAAACTCACAATTTCTAACCAATAGGCATAATCATCTCTAATACTCTTCAATTCCTCCTTCAAATAAATTTTTCCATATTTGGAAGTATCATACAAACCGGTTAAACAAGCAATATGATTTGTCATTTGCATTAGTTTATAGGTTACTATTTTTTTAGCAATATATGGTTGTAATATTTCTTCCGATTTCTCATTTATCCTTTTATAGGAGGCATGTACTACTATTCCACCCGTTTTCTGCATTAGAGCCAACTGACTTGCCAAAAAAACAGGTTCCCATAAATCATCAGCATCCAACAAAGCAATATATTGGCCTTCTGCATTTCTAATTCCATTATTTCTAGCAGATGCAGAACCTGCATTAGCTTGTTGTAACAATGTTATTCTATTATCTTTCCTAGCATATTCTTTAACAATATTAGCACTTTCATCTTTCGAACCATCATCTACAATTATCATTTCCCAATTCGTATACGTTTGATTAATTACAGAATCAATCGTCTCACGTACATATTTCGCTCCATTATAAATTGGAGTAATAATAGACACTAAACCCTTTTTCATTATCATATTTATTTAGCAAAAGATTATCACAATAAAAAATCGGCCATCATTAAAGCTTTTTCTATAACTTGATGCATATCATAGTATTTATATTCAGCTAAACGCCCACCAAAGATTACTTTATCTTGTTTTTCAGCTAATTCCTTATATCGGAAATATAGCTTACTATTTTTATCATTATTCACCGGATAATAAGGTTCATCGCCCAGCTTCCATTCTTTAGAATATTCTTTAGAAATAACCGTATCAGGTTGCTTACCAAACTCAAAATGCTTATGTTCTATTATACGAGTATAAGGAGTTTCTGCATCAGTATAATTTACGACAGAATTTCCTTGATAATTTTCAACGCCATACAATAATTGTGTTTCAAAATGAACTGTTCGATATTCCAAATGACCGAAACAATAATTAAAAAAGCGATCTATTTCTCCTGTATAAATTATTTTATCAGATATTGAATTATAATAGTCCAGATCTTCAAAATAGTCAGAGTTCAACCGAACTTCAATTCCATCAAGCATCCTTTCCACTAATTTTGTATAGCCACCTATTGGAACACCTTGATATCTATCATTAAAATAATTATTATCAAAAGTAAAACGCACAGGCAAACGTTTAATAATGAAAGCTGGTAACTCCGTAGCTTTTCTCCCCCACTGCTTTTCTGTATAATTCTTTATTAATGTATAATAAATATCTTTCCCTATTAAAGAAATTGCCTGTTCTTCCAAATTTTTGGGATTAGCAACACCAGATTCTTTCTTTTGCAGTGCTATTATCTCTGCTGCCTGTTTAGGAGTAGTTACTCCCCACATTTGATAAAAAGTGTTCATATTAAAAGGCAGATTATAAAGCTTCCCTTTAAAATTAGCTACAGGAGAGTTAGTGTAACGGTTAAACTCCACAAATGAATTCACAAACTCCCAAACCAGCCTGTTACTGGTATGAAAAATATGTGCACCATATTTATGTACATTTATACCATTTATAGATTCTGTATAAACATTTCCTCCAATATGAGAACGTTTATCTATCATAAAACACTTTTTCCCCTTTGCTTTAAGAATACACGAAATTGTGGCTCCGAACAATCCGGATCCAACAATAAGAAAATCAAACTTCATAAATGATTATTTATTGGGTAATGATAAAACATTTAAAACTGCCACCATTAACAGTTATTTCATATTATACAAAAGTAGTAATAGCACTAATTTTCCAAATGTTTTTTTTATATAATAGTGAAAAACATCGCGAATTCGATTCATATCTAAATTAAAAAGCAACAAACAGATTACCCCTATTGTATATCTACAGAAAAATAAGTTTTTACGAATAATGGCATTAAATTTAAATAAATACTTCCACCTATCTATAAAAGTAATTTTTTTATAATGAAAATACATTTCAAGCCAAATAATTTTTCTACCTAACCTATCATGCAATTGCAAAAAAGAATTATTCAACAGAGTGCCAAGCGATAAATCATTTAATTTTTCTCTTTTCCTTGTCAAACTACTCAAATTGTCATCATCTATATATGTAACTATCTCATCATAAAGAAAAAGAGAGCTATGATTTGCACTAAACAACATAAAGAAGAAATCAAAATCCTCTAGTAAAGAAAGAGTTTCATTAAATCTAACCCCTTGCACACAAGATGATTTAAATAATATCTCTCCACTCCCAGATACAAAAAACTTCACATGTAAGAGTTTCACATAATCTTTTATAAGATATAATTTATCATCTATCATTTCAAAGTTTCTACTATGAAGATTATATTTAAATTCATCACATTTTCTAGATAAATAAAATCGTTTAAGTAACAAATAATCAATATTATATACATTACAGTAAGAAACTGCCTGTAATATAGAACTAGACAATAAATCATCTGAATCCAAAAAGTAAATATACTCACCTTTTGCCACATCCAACCCTGCATTTCTCGCCGATGAGACCCCGCCATTTATTTTATCAATAACAATAAATCTTGAGTCCAATCCACTATACTTATTGCAAATATTTAAACTATTATCCTTTGAACCATCATTTACCAAAATAAATTCAACATCATCATCTTCAAGCATAGCCAAACTATTCAAGCAAGATCCTAAATATCTCTCAGAATTATATACTGGTACTATTATAGACAACTTTAGAACACACATAAATATTACTCCAATCTATATACTCTTGAATTATTTTTACATATATATTGATAAAACGAACTATAACATTTTCGACCCAGCATTTTTAAAAATATCAACAACGCAACACGTATAGTAGTTCTAAAATACTGTTTTACAAAAGATAAAGAGCATTTAGGCACATTAGTAATCCTTGTATTTTCACGAATCCGCCTAAATTGACTTGAGAAACGAGAAGAAAGTCCATCTTCACATTCACAGATAGAAATCGGAAGAGAAAGATACCTAAAAGAATACCCTGCATTAAAGAAATAATACAATGATTCAAAATCTGAGCATATCTTATATTGAGTGTCAAAAAGTCTATTTTTCAACAAATATAATCTACAAAAAGTGGACTGGTGAAAAATCGGGAAATCATATCTGAATACTGAAAGAACAGCCGGTTTATGATAATACTTTCCAAAAGAAAATAGAGATATTCTATCACCATAGATAATACTTTCACTATAAAAACGTTCACTAAAAATATCCGTAAGAACATTTAAATTATAAAAGCAATCCCCACTATTCATGAATATAATCCAGTCCCCATTACTAGCCTTTATACCTTTATTCATAGCATCATAGATCCCGGCATCTTTTTCACTAACCCAATAGTTTATTTGCTTATCATATTTTTTTATCACATCTAATGTTCCATCTGTACTACCCCCATCAATTATTACAAACTCCTTTTCTTTATATTTTTGATTTACAACACTAAGAATTGTATCTTCTATACTTGAAACGCAATTAAATGAGACTGTCACAATAGAGACTTTATTTGCCATACAGCATATTATTTAAAAAGATAAGTTTGATATGGATAAGCTGGTGAAAAACCATTTTTATCTTCGTCTCTTACTCCTGTCCGATGCTGAGTATAGGCACACATGATAAAAAGTAGTAAACAAAAAGCTATTTGAAAAGATTTAGGAAAACCAATACACCTAAAAAAGATTGGTATGTATACTAAAATACCCAAAAAGAAGAATGTACAGATTCTCATAGCCAAATGAGGACTTATTGAAAAAATAAAGTATAACGAAGTTCCAATTATCACAAGTGAGATATAGTACTTATTAATTACGGATTTATTTATAATTTTCTGGTAAAAGATTATAGATCCTACAGAAAAAACAAGCAACAGATATTTCACAAGTGTCCCTCCTTTATACACATCAAAATTATCTAAATACCAAGAAGCAGCACTAAATATCGGTATATCATACATATATTTCACAAGAAAATTCACCAAAAAATTTCCAAAAAAAAATGAACTCACCAATATTATCAATAAAGAATATCTTGTAAGTTTTTCCAAAGGGAAAAATATAAGTAATGATACAATTGCCGAAGAATGGCACAAAATAGCAACTAATACAAATAAAAATTGAGCAAAAAAACGTTTATAGAAACGAGTATAAGCATAAAACACCAGCGAAAAGGCCATTGCTTGCCTTACAATGCTTAGAGATTCAAAAAAGAAGAAAGGGAAACCTATAAAAAAGCACATCGAAATATACGAATTAGTTACGTATTTCAACCCATAAATAAAAAAATAATAGATAAAAATCGAGCTCAAAAAGAAAAACAAATACGGAGAAGAATGATGTGCAATATAGAGAAAGAGACTGGGTATTAAATCAACTTCACGAACATCACCATAATACATTGCTAAATGCAAATACTGATAATAGTCACTACCGATTCCAAATCTCAACTGCCAAGCTTTGTGAGCTTGCCCAGCTCTGCGGACATGGCGCTTCTTTCTAC
>OGXV01001294.1_pt1 | contig 15034 bp, 19 predicted proteins | sample 1576391 | NCBI WGS metagenome assembly OGXV01 (sample SAMEA3541586, study PRJEB24748) | human gut metagenome | biome: human gut; feature: human-associated habitat; material: faeces | place: China | collected 2012 | reverse complement strand
TTCCATCACCACGGAGGAAATCAACGAATTTCTCACTACCTTTTTCAAGCTGTACCCTACGGCAACCGCAAAAGAGCTGACCTATTATGTGAATGAGGGCGTGCTGAAACCTGTGGGGAAAGAATATATCTTCTCGGAACTGGTAAATCCTGTCTACAACCGAAACGGAAATCAGGTGACAGCTTCCCTTGCAGTAAAATATCTGGATAACCAGACCATGACAACACAGGTATCGCAGTTTTACCTTGTGCTGGAAAAGAACGGGGAAAACTGGAAAATTGTGAAATAGTTATAGAGAAACGTGCATTTCTCATTTGGAGATTTGCACGTTTCTCTTACAAAGTATTTAAAAGAAATTTTCGTTTAATCTTTATATTTTTGATTAGCTCCCAGCAGTAGTGTATCAATTGCTTCGGATAATTCTTTTCTTACTTTATCAGGATTTGAAAAGACATATCTTAATTGTAATGTTGTATAACCATGAAGCATACCTGTTACCATGCTCAAAATTTCAGTGGTCTTATCTGGATTAAAGCCACATGAGCAAATAAGTGTTTTAAGTAAAGATAGATAATCATTAAAAATGATTGCTGTTTCCTCTGTTCCATTCCAACTAGCCCATTGAATTATTTCATACACACCGGGATGTTCAATCATATAATTAAGATATTCAACTGCCACTAATTTTAACGCTGAATCCCCTGTCTTACCGATTGCTGCACGAATCATTTTTTCATTCATAGTACGCATACCACTATGTGCTATCTCCCTAAGAAGTTCATCCAAACTTCCTATATGATTATATAAGGAGGGGGTACGAATCCCTAAATTTTCAGCAATAGCTTTCAAAGAAACATTATGAAGTCCATTTCTATCAGCCATATCAGACGCTGTTTTTATAACTTCGGCTCTTGTAACTCGCATATTCATTTTCCTCTTTCTTCACATCATTTACCTCATTTTAAGTAATTAAATTAGCGAAGTCAATAATTAGGTTAGAAAAAAAGAACTTTTATATTGACAAATTGTATTACAATATTTAATATTACTAATATAATTAGTTTTGATACCACTATAATTAGTTTATGAAAGGAACTACAAATATGTGTACAAGATTTGTGTATAATGGGAAAGAAACCATTGTTGGGTTCAATTTTGATATTGACCTTTCTGAATGGGAACATACCGTAATTGCTGAAAAAGACCGTTTTTTTATAGGGATAAAAATGTCCGATAATAAGTATCACTCTTTTCACGGAATCAATAGAAATGGGAATGTTGGCACATTGTTGTATGTACATGGAAATGACAATGCACAATTTTGCGGTAATGAATCATGCTATACAATAGCTGATTTGACAGAAAATTTTATAAAAGGCAACCTCTCTTTTGATGATTCATTGGAAATAGTGAAAAAAAAGAAAATTACTTATGCTCCTGACACTACTATGCAGGCTATGTTTTCGGATAGAACTGGGCGTGTTCTCATTATTGAACCGGGGATTGGGTATCGTTTGGAAAAAGAAAAATATTCCTTAATAACAAATTACTCCATTCTAAAACCAGAATTGACTAATCCATATGTTTTATCTGGGGATAACAGATATGAAAAGGCAAAGGATTTACTGCAAGGATATGGAGAAAACTTCTCTATTTCCAACGCCTTTGATGTACTTAGGTCAGTACGTCAGGAAGGACTTTGGGCAACCAGAGTTTCTTTTGTATATTCCGTTGCTAAAAATAAGGTATATTATGTGTTGAACAATGATTTCAAAAATATTGCAGAGTATCAATTCTAATATCACTGCAATTATAAACAAAAGTGGATTTTTGGACACTGGATGAATTTCAAAAGGTAATTTCCCTACTCTACAAGGGCGATTATTACGAACATTACCTTTTCATTTCATACTGGCTCCTGTTTATGACTGGAATGAGAATCGGAGAAGCCGCAGCCCTGCAATGGTCGGATATCAACTTTGAAACCGGACTTTTAAGTATAACGAAAACGCTGTACTATAAAACAATAGACGAATACAAATTTGTGGAACCAAAGACACAAGCCAGTATTCGCACTATCTATATTGACACAGATACCATTAAAGAATTAAAAGCATGGCAGGAAGTACAGCAAAAGGTTTTAAAGGACTGTGACCTTGTACTAAGCTATAATGGGATTCCCACCAATAAGCACACCCTCCCACGGGCATTAGAAAAACTTGCTGGATTGGCAGGCGTACACCGTATCAAAATTCATGCACTCAGACATTCCCATGTATCGTTATTGATCAATATGGGATTTACGGTATTAGCAATCGCAAACCGAATGGGACATGAGAGTATTGATATCACTTACCGATATGCGCATCTGTTTCCAAATGAGCAGACACAGATGGCAGAACAGCTGGATATTGAAAGGATGGAAAAATCAAATGGAGAAGAATCTGGACAGTAAAGGAAGATGGAGAAATAAAATCGTAGCATTCCGGGTATCACCGGAGGAAGCAGAGCAGATTGATGCATGTGTCCGATTGTCAGGACTTAGCAAGCAGGACTATATCACAAAACGATTAACTGATCGTGAAATTGTGGTACAGGGGAATCCAAGAGTCTATAAAGCATTGCGAAATCAGATGGCAGAGATTTATGAAGAATTGAAACGTCTGGAAAAATGCAGTGAGGAAAATGAAGAGTTGCTGAGTACCCTGAGATTGGTCACAGAGACATTGTATGGATTGAAAGGGGAAAATGAATGACAGCAAAAGAAAAAATGACTGCTCCGGTAACATCTGTTGGCGCAGATGTGGAACAGCCATTAGAAAATTTAAAAACCAACCAAAGTATAGCAGATTTGCCCGGTAAGGGCAATCTGCAAGCCACAAATAATGCGGAAAATACAGCAAAATCAGCAAATAAAAAGAATACGGATGAACTGGAAACAGTTTCTATGATGGAATTATACGATACCGCATATCCACCAAAGCTGCCAATCGTAGATGGACTTTTGTATAACGGAACCTATCTGTTTGTAGGTTCGCCGAAAATCGGAAAATCTTTCTTTATGGCACAGATCGGGTATCACATCAGCAAAGAACTTCCATTGTGGGGATTTTCAGTCAGACAGGGAACGGTTCTTTATCTGGCACTAGAAGATGATTATGCAAGATTGCAGAAGCGATTATCGCAGATGTTTGGAATGGAAGGCAGTGAGAATTTTTATTTCGCTACAAAATCCAAATCGCTTAATGACGGACTGGAAAGACAGCTTGTAACGTTTGTGACGGAGCATAAAGATGCAAGATTGATCATCATTGATACTCTTCAGAAGGTTCGAGAGGTCGGTGGAGATAAATTCAGTTATGCCAGCGATTACGAGATTGTAACAAAGCTGAAAGCATTCAGTGATAAATATGGTATCTGTTTTCTGGTTGTGCATCATACAAGGAAAATGGAATCTTCAGATAGTTTTGATATGATTTCTGGTACGAATGGATTGCTGGGAGCTGCGGATGGAGCATTTGTTATGCAGAAAGAAAAGCGTACAGATAATAAAGCAGTTCTGGAAGTGGCAGGGCGTGACCAACAGGATCAGAAGCTGCACTTGAATTTTAATCGGGAAAGATGCGTCTGGGAATTAACCAAAACAGAAACAGAACTTTGGAAAGAACCAGAAGAACCATTGCTTGAAAAAATTAAAGAACAGGTAACGGACGAACAGCCGGAATGGACGGGAACAGCAACGGAACTGGTAGAACTTCTGCAGGTAGAGATGCAGCCCAACGCATTATCAAGAAAACTGAATGTCAGTCTGGAACGACTGCTTTTGGAATATGGGATCCAGTATAAAACAGAGCGGGGACACGACGGAAGAAAAATTAGATTAACCTTTGTCGGAAAACAAGCGTGACGATATGTGACGGTTGTGACGGTATTTTAGATAGCGTGTCGGTAGTGAAAACATCGTCACTATCGTCACGACCGTCACGGAAAGGAGAAACATGGAAAGAAAATCACAGGTACAGATACCAAAAGATTTATTACTGGCATTGTTTCAGTATCATCTTGCCGGGAACGAGGAATATTTGCCGGAGATAGAAAAAGCATTGATGGAAAAGCTGGACAGCATGGTAAAACGAGAACTTTATACAACCTTTAAAACAGCACCAACAGAGGAAGAACGAGAAAAGGCAAGACAAGAGTATTTGGATAAGTGCGGAATGCATGAGGACTTTCGTTGGTAAAGATTCTGCTTGATTACCTTATGACAGGAGCGTGCCACGCACCTGTAGATAGCAGACAAGGTGCAGCCGGAAGTGTTGTGCTGGCGAACTGAAATGATTAGACATTTTGATGGCATGAAAGGACGCCCTGAAACGGGGCTCCTTTCCAAAAGGCGATGTAAGAAAGGAGAACGACATAATGAGAGAAGGAAGATTAGGTTATAACTGTGAAAACGGCAGATATGGGTTATTGTCGATGGACTTATGGATTGATACAGGATTTCACTGTGGAGAATGCATGGAAGTATTGGTGGATGAGTATTGGGTACAGACAAGAATGGAAATGAATCTGGCGAGAGAATGGTATCTGGTAGGAACGCCATACTGCGGAGATCTGGAATATATCCGGGCGAGAATACCAGATTAAATCTGATGGAAAACAGAAGAAAGCGAAATAGGCAATCTGCGGTCAGAAAGAAAAATAGCCCGGATACGGGCATAGAAACTGGGCGGATACGCCCAAGATGAAAAGTATAAACCGGACAGGAGCTGTTACAGTCAGCATTTATCAAAGCCCTCGGCGTTTGAGAGCGAAATACACCCATTGCACAAACTTCGTTTATACTCTGCGTATTTCGCCCTGCCGGGAGCTATTGTAGCCGGAAACGGCAGTTAGTTCGTAAACGGATGCCGATGCATCCACTTACAAATGATATGGCGGAATTTATTTTTTCGAAGACAAGGAGGGAGTGCCTATCGGAAGAAATTCATTTATTCAAATGACAAAGCTAAGCAATGTGAAAGGCAGAATCACTTATATATCCAGTCACGCAAAACAGGAAAATCTCTATGCAGTTTATGAAACTACAGAACGGAAATTCTGGCGGGAACTTGCAAAATGTAATCAGGAAGAATTTGCAAAAAGCGGAACAGAAGGAAAATGTATTGAGGCAAGAGAATTGATCATTGCTTTGCCAGAGAGTTTCACAGAATATCAGCCGGACAGATTGCTGCAGCTTTTTACAAATCATTTTAAACAGAATTATGGAGCGGAGTGTATTGCTGCTTTGCACCACAATAAAAGAAAGACCAATTATCACATTCATTTGATATTTGCAGAACGGAAGTTATTAGATGAACCAATCATCAAGATTGCCAGTAGAAATATGTTTTACAATGAAAATGCTCATAAAAATACAGAAATGTAAAAATATTGAGAAAAGAACATAAGTTCGATAAAAAAGCTTGCAATTATTCAGATAAATGAATATAATAATGAGGAGAACTAACGGAGGATGAATATGGATTACTTAACAACAATGGAGATGTCAAAAGAGTGGGGGATTTCTTCAAGGAGAATTGCTGTTCTTTGCGAACAAAATCGTATAAATGGAGTTATAAAAAAAGGAAAAACATGGCTTATTCCGCAAGATTCTATAAAGCCTGCAGATGCTAGAAAAAATAATCATGGTCAGCGAGGTGTATCAAAATGTTAAAAGATAAAACATTGACATATATAAGCTTGTTTAGTTGTGCAGGTGTTGGTTGCTTTGGATTTAAAAAAGCAGGATTCGAATGTATAGCAACAAATGAATTGATTGAAAGAAGAATAAATGTTCAAAAGTTTAATGATAAATGTAAATTCGATTCGGGATATATCTGTGACGATATAACGACAGAAGAAACAAAAAATAAGATTTTTGCAGAAATAAAAAAATGGGAAAAGATGGGCAACGATAAAGTGGACGTTCTAATTGCAACTCCGCCTTGTCAGGGTATGTCAGTTGCTAACCATAAGAAAGCCGAAAATGAGATTATTAGAAATAGCTTAGTGGTAGAATCGGTACATTTGGTTCAAAAAATAAATCCTAGATTTTTTATTTTTGAAAATGTGGCTGCTTTTATGAAAACTGGATGTACAGCACCAGATGGTTCGGTAAAGGCAATAGGCGATGTTATATACGAAGAATTAGGAGAAAAGTATATTATCGCTAGCAGAATATTGAATTTTAAAAATTATGGTTCCAATTCATCTAGAACACGTACTGTTGTTATAGGTGTAAATAGAGAGATGGCAGAATATGTATCTCCAATAGAGTTGTATCCAGCGTATGTAGAAGAAAAAAGTCTTAGAAGTATTATCGGCAATATGCCGGAACTTGAATGGGGAGAGATTTGTTCAAGCGATTTTTACCATGCATTTAGAACATATCCAGAGAGAATGAGATGTTGGATACATGATTTGAAAGAAGGCGAGTGCGCTTTTGATAATCAAGATGAACTGAAACGTCCACATAAAATAGTGGGTGGTAAAATTGTACCTAATATTCAGAAAAACGGCGATAAGTATACACGTCAATACTGGGATAAAGTTGCACCATGTATTCATACAAGAAATGATCAGCTGGCAAGTCAAAATACAGTTCATCCGAAAGAAGATAGAGTATTTTCTGTTCGTGAACTTATGAAAATTATGACTATTCCAGATGAATTTAAATGGGTAAATTTTTCTCTGGAAGAATTAAATGCACTTCCAGAAAAAAATAAAAGAGCTTTGTTAAAAAAAGAAGAAATAAAGATAAGACAAAGTATTGGAGAAGCAGTTCCGACAAATATATTTTTCCAAATAGCGGAGAATATAAAAAATTTTATGGAACAAGAGCATTTTACAACTGCAATTATAAATAAAACGATAGAGAATTATAAGTTGGAAGATGCAGAGAATTTGATTAAATTTATTCAGAATAATCCGCTCAATTTAGGAAATGCATCATTAGCAAGGATTGCTGAATTAACAAATTCAAAAAGGGAAAATAATGCTGCATATTATACGAACAAGTTTATTTTGAATGAAATATTTAAGGAGTTGCCATCTATAGAGAAAGATGTGATAACTATTTTGGAACCATCCGTAGGAATAGGGAATTTCTTGCCTTTTATTTTCAAAAAATATGAGGAAACCAAAGAAGTAAATATTGATGTGGTAGATATTGATGGTCGTAACCTGGAAATATTAAGACTATTGTTAGCTAAACAAAAGATACCATCTAATATGAAATTGAATTTTATTCAAGCAGACACATTGTTATATGATTTTAACAAGCATTATGATTTAGTTATTGGAAACCCTCCATTTTCAAAGCTGAAATCAAAAGATGCCGCAAAGTATCTGAAAAACAACATCAATAAAGAAACAACTAATACATTTGAGTTTTTTCTAGAAAAGGCAATGACACTATCAGATTATGTTGTTATGATAACGCCAAAAGCGGTATTAAATACCCCGGAATTCAGAAAAACTCGTGATCTGCTTGCAACTAAAAAAATTGATTGTATACAGGACTATGGGGAAAATGGTTTCAAGGGAGTGCTGGTAGAAACAATTTGCCTATTTGTTGATACAAACGAAAAGCCAAATGAAACTAAAGTGGAATCATTGACTTTGAAGAAAACCGTGATTCAAAAGCAGAAGTATATTACAGATAAGGAATATCCATACTGGATTATTTATAGAAATGATTTTTTTGATGGTATTTCTCAAAGACTTGATTTTGATAAGTTTACGGTATTCAGAGATAGACAGATTACCAATTCCAATACAACTCAGGATAAAGGCAAAGATTGTTTAAGAGTTATTAAATCAAGAAATATAAGTGATGATGGAAAGGAAATAATTGATATTCCGGGATATGACTCTTATATAAAGAAAGACACTGTAGAAAATTTGAGTGCTTATAAATTTGTGGGAAATCAGAATGTTTATTTAACTCCGAATATGACATATAAACCAAGGGTAATGCGTAATACTGGAAATGTAGTAGTAAATGGTTCGGTTGCAGTATTGATTCCTAAAGAAAAGATGGCATTATCAGAAAGACAAATGGAATATTTCTCTTCTGCAGAATATAGAAAGTTTTATCAAATCGCAAGAAACTATCAAACACGTTCATTAAACGTGGATGCAACAAGTGTGTTTTTTTATGGGGTACTAAAGGAGTGCTGTAATGGATAATACAACAATACAAAAATTTTTAGATGAACATGATTATGATATCAGGAAAACACATAATGGGCGTTGGATAGATCAAAAATGTACAATGGATGTAGTATGCCTGGTATCTGATTGTATTGTGGAATATACCAGTAATAGAGAGGATAAAAGATTTACAGTAAATGATATCTGGTATAGTGATTATACGGTGGAAAATGTTCAACAAATTTTTAGCAAACCAAATCCTACTCAGAAAGCATCAAATGAATACGATAAGTATTTTGGACAGCCAATAAAGTTACTGGATGCGGCAGGCGTAATTCACGGTGAAAAAAGTGGAAGAGGATACACGTATTCTATCGTGAATCAAGAATTGTTAGAGTATATAAGCTTCAGAGAAAGAAATAGTTTTAACTTCTTATGTTTATATATTGAAAAAGTTCTTAAGGATAGTGGACTTTATAGAATATTTGAATACTTTTTCAGGTTACAGGATAAAAACAGTTTTAGAGAATTGAAAGATGCATATACGCAATTTACAATCAATTATACGCCGATAAATGGAGCAACAGAATGTGGTAGAATTTTTACTAAAGTGTTGAATCCATTAGCTTGTAAATATCGGAAATGTGGAACGGAAAGAGGTCACATATCAAAAGATATTATTACTCAAGATATGATTATGTATAATCAGAGAAATTGGAGAGATATTTTATCTGAGAAACCGAAAGATATGACGAGAATTGAGTATGAGATAACATTGCCGAAGCCTAGTGAAGACTGCATGACAACGTATCGTATTAATCGAGCTAAAAAGAATTTGCGTAGATTTAATGACCAGTATCGAAATGGAAAGACGGAAGTTTATGATGAAAGGCATATCAAGGATCCAGCCACACAGATGCATCATATATTTCCGGCAAGTGATTATCCTGCAATTGCAGGCTATTTGGAGAACTTGATTGCCTTGACACCTACACAACATTATACATATGCTCATCCGAACAATAATACCCAATATATTGATAGAGCGTATCAATATGTGTGTTTGATCTCTAAGACAGGTACTATTAGAGATAACTTGCTAGGGAAAAATAAAGCTCCTATTATATATGATTTTTATTTGTATCAGACAGTACTGAATACGGGATTAGGAACAGAGGAATTTTATGAAATTCAAGAACTGGATTTTGATGGGCTGTTAAATTGTATTGAGAAGTATTATGTTTAAATGAGGAGAAAGTTATTTGAAGAGAAAAGAATTTAAAGAAAAATTATTTGATGCGTTAAAAAGTGATGTTGACAATGTGTCGTATGATGAGAAAATGATTCTAGTGAATAATTTGTTGATTGATTTTGAAAAAGAGAACGAACATTTGCGGGACACGTCAAATAAGGGGCAGAAATGGAAAGATGAAGAATTAAAAATAATATTATCAGATGCACCGTCTAAAGCTAACTGTATAAAGTATGCAAGATTATTTAAAAGAGGATATGGAAGTATCGAACAGATATATAGATGGTCAACAACTTCTCCGATAGAAATGTCAGATGAACGTAAAAAGGATAGTTTTATTTGTCAGATTAAAAAGGTAGCAAAAGAACTTGGACTTAGAGGATAAGGTGGGTTTCATGGAATTAAACTGGGGGAATATTTTACATTTTAACAGTGAAAAAGACTATTATGAAGTATTAGGATTTTTATCAAAAGAAGAGGAACTTATAAGAGTATATACTGAAAATAATGATAAAGCAGGAGCATGGTCCGGGCAAGGAAGAATGTCGCTACGTAATGTGAGCATAGATTCTTTGCCAGAGGCGTTAAAGAATGCGTTTGAAACGAGCGTTGATGGAAGGATCAGCGTGACACATTATGTGAAAAATCTTAAAGAGAATCACAATTTTTCGAGAGAAATAGATCCGACAGGCAGTGATTTTACGAAAAGATTGTACAAAGAATCTTTGGAGAAAGTTTTAGAGACTGTTCCAGAGGAATATGAAAATGATTTTTACAGAGGATACCATTGGAATTGTGAGGTAATAGAACGAGTTAGATCTGCGTCTAGGCATGAAATCAATTGGAATGAAGAAACGATTCAGGAAGAAGCGGTAGGCAGTGCTGAGGGAAAGAGAACTGTCTATTATACTACAAAATATGAACGTAGCACTAAAAATAGAGAGGATGCAATCCGAATTCATGGGACGAAATGTATGATTTGCGGATTTGATTTTGAACAAAAATACGGAGAGTTAGGAAAAGGTTATATTGAAGTCCATCATATAAAACCTTTAGCAACTTTGGAACAAGAGGTAGTTGTAAATCCAGAAACAGATTTAATTTGTGTATGTGCAAATTGTCATAGAATGTTGCATAGATTTAAAAATTATATTGTTCCGGTGGAAGAATTGAAGTATATTGTAGATGATAATAAATAATGTGTGGTATTGAAAGAAAAGAGGTATATTATGGGAAAACTGATTTTTGGAAAAAACGGACAGGTGCATTTTAATAATGAAAATGAAAAACAAGAAGCCATTGAGTATTTGTTAACATCTGACAATGTCGATTTTGATGTTCATGAGGATAATCAGGAACAAGGAGCTTGGGGACCAGAAGAAAGAATTCATTTCAAAAGTGAAGAAAGTGTACCAGATTGTTTAAAATGTTTGATGACGGCGGGAAGGCCAGGACTTTATGGAAGAATTAATTGTAAAGAATTTTGTGAGGAAATACGGAAAGAAGCGAAAAGGCGAAAACATAAATAATATTGTTATATAATGATCGGGAAAAATACAATATACCACTTATAGAATCAAAAGATTGACTTTTGATTCTATAAGTGGTATTCTTCTGTATAAGGAATAAAGAAAGAAGAGTTTTGAGATGAAACAAATGGGTCAAGCATTCCATCCGTCAATATTGCCAATTGATTCGGAACTTATAAAAACAGATATTTTTTTGGATGAATTGATTGATGCATCGACTAGTTTGGAAGTATATAAAGAAAAAATAAAAGATAGCAAATTGGATAGAGCGTGGTTTTTGCCAACATTACAGCAAAAAGAGGCATTAGCCTCTTCTATGATTGAGGGAACGCAGGCTACCTTAGATGGCGTCCTAGTAAATAGGGTAGTACCAGATAAAAAAGATGTTGATATTCAGGAAGTTTTAAACTATGATGCTGCTACAGAATATGGTTATCGATATCTAAAAAGAGGAGATTTTGATAAGGATTTTATATTAGACTTGCATAAAATACTCCTTAGTGGAAAAGTACGAAAACAAACCGATCAAATAGGTGAATTTAGAACTCATCAGAATTATGTCGGGACAATGGGCAGAAAACGTGAGATTACATACACACCTCCAGAACCAGAGATGGTTGGAAAGTTGATTGATAATTTAATCGAATATATAGAAAAACCAAAAGATAATTATCGGTCTTTAGTTAGAATTGCAATTATTCATGCACAATTTGAAACGATTCATCCGTTTATGGATGGCAATGGACGTGTGGGAAGAATTTTGATTCCATTATATCTCTATTATGTTGAGCAGATTGATATGCCGTGCTTTTTTGTTAGTGAGGCTCTTGAGAGAGATAAATTAAAATATTATACGTTGTTGAACAACATTAGAAATAAAAACGAATGGTCCGAATGGATTAAATTCTTTTTAATAACTGTAAAAAATCAATGCGATAAATATATACGTATGATATCAGATATTAATTTATTGTATGAAAAAGATTTAGAAAAAGCGTCTGGATTAGTTCGTACAGGAAATATGAGAACACTTATTAACTTGCTTTATAAGTATCCAATTGTAAATTCATCGACTATCGCTCAATGTTCGGATATTCCATCTGCAACTATTAATAGATATTTGAATGTTTTGGTAGATGCAGATATTTTATATACAGATGATAAATGTAGAAATAGAACATATTTTTATTATGATTTATTGAATATTTTACGAGAATAGGGGAAAGGGGGAATAAATAATTAGCTGAAAGCAGGATTTGACAAAAAATGGATTGAGGGGCAACTCAATCCAAAGTATTGTTAATGACCAATAGATGATTAACAACATTACACACATTTACTATATCATCTATTAATCCTGTTTGCAATCCGAAACAGAAGTTCGATTGATTCACAAATAGGTCATTTTTGTTTCAATATAGAGAAAATTATTATAAAGGAGCAAGTAGATGAGAAAAAAAGAATTAAGGCAACAAGATATACTGAAATTGATAGAGGGATTAGATATCTCTCCGACTATGTATAAAAATGCGACAGAAAAATATAAGGCAGTTGGTACATATCTACAAAATCAAGGACTTACTTGTGATATTTTTCCGCAAGGTTCGTTCAGCTTAGGTACTGTAGTTCGTCCTTATCGGGAATCTAAGGAAGCAGATTATGATTTAGATTTTATTTGCTGTCTGGGAGATAAGAAAGAAACAACAACTGCAAAACATGTAAAAAATGTTGTGAAAGAAACTTTATGTAATTCTGAAGTGTATAAAGAAAAACTTCAAAATATTGAATGGGATAAATGTTGGACCTTAGAGTATGCAGAAGTGAATGGTATAGGCTTTAACATTGATATTGTGCCGGGTGTTTCGGAATCAGATGATATTATACAATTGATGGTAGGTAATAACTTATCGCAGGATAATGCAGAGTTGGCGGTTGCAATTACTGATAAAAGGGAACAAAATTATTTTTGGCTAACGAGTAATCCAAGAGCCTATAAAAACTGGTTTGAATCGATAAATAAACCTTTTTTAGAGTTTGATCGTATAAATAAGCGAAAAGTCCTTTTTGAAAAAAGTAGAACAGTTTACAATAGTATTGAGGAAATTCCAGAAGGCCTAGAACGTTCAGCATTACAGAGGGTTATACAGATTTTAAAACATCATAGGGATGTTTATTATTGTAGAATAAAAAAAGAAAATTTCAAACCGACATCGGCAATAATAACAACTATTTGTGCAGAAATCGCAAGTGGTATGAATCCATCGTTAAATGTATTTGAATTACTTCAGGCGATAGCAGACGACTTTGAGATCTATTCTGCTAACCAAACCATGACAGAAGAAGCGTTTTCTAGACAATATGAAACTAAAAATGTTATTCGAAAAAGTAATGGAAAATGGCAAATTATAAATCCGGTAAACCCAAATGATAATTTAGCTGATTCTTGGAATATTAATCCAGAAAAAGCAGAACTATTTTTTAAATGGGTAAAAGCAATGAAAAAAGATTATGTAGATTCGTTACAGATAGAAGATAATGATTTTGTGGCATTGCTTGAAAACAATTTTGGAAGAGATTATGTGAAGAAAAGTATTAACTTAAACGAATATGCAAATGTTGTGCCGACTATTATCAAAAACACACCAAAACCATGGAGAAAATAACTATGGGAATTGATGAGTTAAATGTTGAAATGATAAAAGAAAAATATCCACAGTTAAAGATGACTAAAGATAGGGATTCGTATATTTTTTCTGGAGAATTTATTTTAAATCATTGTTTTAAGGATGTTCGCATGACTGGAAAATTTGAATTAGAAATTGGTGTGCCAGAGGAGTTTCCCCTGGCACTTCCGAAAGTAAAAGAGGTGTCCCATTGTATTGATCGAAATTATCCGCATATATATCAAGATGGACAATTTTGCCTAGCATCTGATTTGGAATTAAAAATATTTTTTTCACAAAATGCAGATATATGTTCTTTCATAGATCAATATATAATTCCATATTTATACACATATCGGTTTTACGAGGAATATGGTGTGTATCCATATGGAGAACGTTCGCATGGAATAATAGGAGATTTAGAGTATTTGAAAGATTTGTTTAGAGCGGATGATTGGAGACAAGTTTTTAATATTATACTATTTGTAGTGCAATCGCCATATAGAGGACATCTATTATGTCCATGTGGAAGTGGAAAGCGAATAAGAAATTGTCATGGAGATATTTTGAAAAGAGTGATAAATGCTGGACTTCAAAATGATTGTAAAAAAATTTTATTAGAGATTAAAGAAAATGTGACAGAAAGGTAAACCATGGATAATGTAGTTAAACAGTTAAAACAATTTAAAACTGATGCGATATATGAGAAAAAAAAGCATTACAATGCAGCAGAAAGAAAACGTAAATGTTATAAATGGATATCAATTATTCAAATTATTTTAAATGCAGTTGCAGGAACAACATTGTTTACAATCGTGTTTGGAGAAGGTAGTAATACAGCTGAAATCTTTGCACTTGTTTTTACTATAGGCGCAACTATATTGGCAAGTATACAAAAAATTTGTGATTACGAAAATCAAGCCCAGGGAAATGCAAAAGCAGCAGATATGTACTTGAGAATTAGTAAACGAATTAATTTAATTTTAAATTTTATTAAAGATAATGCATTAACAGAAAATGAAATACTGGAAAAAGCGGAAGAGATTCAAGCTGAAATAAGTCATGCAAATGAGTTAGGATCTCAATTTCCTACTAGTAGAAGAGACTACGAGCGGGCACAAGAGGGAATAAAAAACGGTGAAGAAAATTATACTAATGAGGAACTGAATCTTTGGGAATAGGATAATTTCAAAGGTATGAGGTGATTTGCATAGAAGAAATAATGATTGTAAAATGGTTATATTCTAAGTATAATAAAGTTGGCAACAAATTGGCAACAGAAAATCAGTGAGCCAAAATAATATATGCAACAGAAATAAAATAACGGCTAAAAAGATATAAAACTTAAACAAATATATTTAATAATATCTTTGGACTTGCCGAGTTTGAATAAT
>OGXV01001275.1_pt1 | contig 15130 bp, 11 predicted proteins | sample 1576391 | NCBI WGS metagenome assembly OGXV01 (sample SAMEA3541586, study PRJEB24748) | human gut metagenome | biome: human gut; feature: human-associated habitat; material: faeces | place: China | collected 2012 | reverse complement strand
GTGACTGTGAAGGTACTGAACAGTTACGAAAATGCCAGGAAAAAGGAGAAGCCGAAAAGGGGCGGCAGCAAACATGAGACGATTGAAACAAACATGGATCGCCGCAGCACTTGGGATGAGTGTATGGATGACCGCCTGTGCGGGCGCGGCATCGGAGACAGCCACACAGGAAGGGGCTGTCGATGAGGAGAGCCAGGGGGCGATCCGTGAGGCTGTGGCTGAAAATGATCAGGCGCAGGAGCAGCCCGAACGGGATAAAACGCAGGAAACTGAGCGGACGGAACCGCTCACGGTTGAACCAGTCCGGGAAACCCTCAATATGACGCATTTTGACAACTGTACCTTTGCAGCTGGGTTCAAACCGCATCAGATCCATCAGGATGAAAGCAATGTTATCATCACATTGACGGTCTATGACTATGAGCATTTTCATAAGGCAGATATCGATGAACTGCAGGCGGGAGATACGCTGCTTATCGATGGGAAAGAATGTCTCATTACTTCGATTGACCGACAGGAGTCTGGGCGGATCGAGATCAATGGCGGTCCGGCACAGGGGGGAGAAGAGCTGAGAATGGTAGAGGAGGATTCCTTTTATGGCTCGGAGATGGCAGTCGGGAGAAGTTACCATAAGCTGGGAGAGGTTACGCTGCAGATGGATGAGAACTTTGTCCTGACAGATGATTCTGACCCGGATACACCGCCGCAGGTGTATACCGCGGAAGAATTATTCGCGATCCGTGATCGGCTGATCGGGGAGTTTAAGCCATACAACACGGCTGTGACGGTGAAGAATGAGAAAATTATTTCGATTTACCGGAAATTTATGCCATAAAAAATATAAAATCATTAAGAGGAGGAGAGCACCTTTTATCCGGATGAGAGGTGCTTTTTTGTGTAACAGGAAATTCCTTGGAACTCCCTATTCACAAAAAGGCACTAACGTGCCAATGATGCGCACTCGCGCGAATCAGAAACATGTCGCAAGCGACCGCGCTCGGCGCGAGAATGTGCCAAGGCACATTCTTTTTCAATATAATTTCCAGGATAAATTGACTTTTAAGCATACCCCATCTATAATGAAACAAGCTGATATGGACAGTGGGTGCCGCTGTCCTTGCCAGACCAATCAGATTGCTCGGATTGGCAGGCATGGACAGGGGGTAAAAGGGAAACAGGTGCAAAACCTGTGCGATCTCGTCACTGTGAACCGGAGAGTGGCGCCGCAGATGCCATTGCGAAAGTGAGAAGGCGCGGCGCGCATGATGACCCGAAAGCCAGGAAACCTGCCGGCTGTCGTGAACATATCGGTTAGAACTATTTTTGTGCGAGTCACACAAGGAGGAAAACATGAGAAGAAACAAAAAAGCAGTTGTAAGTGCAGCGGCAGTTACGATGTCTGTATTGCTTGGAGCCTGCAGCGGCAGCACATCCAGCCAGGCAACCTCGACGGAGGCGGCTTCTGAGGCAGAGACCGAGGCAGCTGAGAGCGCCGGTTCTGATCAGGAAGCAGCAGATAAGGTAGCAAAACTGATCGATGACATCTATGTACAGGAGCGCACCGATGACACGGATGAGCAGTGTAAGGCAGCCAAAGAGGCATGGGATGCCCTGACTGACGAGCAGAAGGAGCTGGTAGAAGGCGAGAACGCAGATCCGGATTATTTTGGCCGTGATACCGGCGATGCGAGCCTGGACGATCCGCGCAATCAGGATGAGATTGGCGACAAGGAGATTCTGGTAGTCAGCTTCGGTACTTCTTTCAACGACAGCCGTGTGAAAGATATCAAGAGTATCGAGGATTCCATCCAGGATGCATTCCCGGATTGGGCAGTCCGCCGTGCATTTACCGCACAGATCATTATCAACCACGTTGAGGCTCGTGACGGCGAGTGCATCGACAATATGGATCAGGCACTGGAGCGGGCAGTGGAGAACGGAGTTAAAGAGCTGGTTGTTCAGCCGACCCACCTGATGCACGGTGCTGAGTACGACGAGATGGTTGAGGCGATCGAGAAGTATCAGGATAAATTTGAGCAGGTAGCTGTCGCAGAGCCGCTGTTAGGTGAGGTTGGCGACGATGCAACCGTTATCAATGCAGATAAAGAGGCAGTTGCAAAAGCAGTTGTAGCAGAAGCAGCTTCGGAAGCAGGTTTTAAAGATGCAGCTGACGCGGCCGATCAGGGAACTGCATTCGTTCTGATGGGGCATGGTACCGCACACGTTGCAAAGGTAACCTACAGCCAGATGCAGACCCAGATGCAGAATCTTGGATATAGCAATGTATTTATCGGTACCGTAGAGGGCGAGCCGGAAGAGACCTCCTGTGAGTCTGTTATCGAGGCAGTGAAGGCAGCAGGTTATAAGAATGTCGTTCTTCGTCCGCTGATGGTAGTTGCAGGTGATCACGCAAACAACGACATGGCAGGCGATGACGAGGATTCCTGGAAGAGCCAGTTTGAGGCATCAGGTGCATTTGACAAGGTAGATACTCAGATTTCCGGCCTGGGCAGAATTAAAGCGGTAGAATCATTCTATGTTGCTCATACACGGACAGCCATTGATTCTATTGCGAAATAATGTATATGAAAAAGAAATTAAATTTAGCGGCGCTTCTGCTTGCTGCCGCTTTTCTCGGAGCGTGCGGAGGACAGAAACAGGATGCAGCCGACACCGTGGCGCATACAGAGAGCGCGGAAACCGAGAATGCCGTTCAAAAGAGCAGCATTGACCTTGCAGACGGCGTCTACACCGTCGATTTTAAGACGGACAGCAGTATGTTCAAGGTCAATGAATCGAAAAATGGAAAAGGCATCCTGACGGTCAAGGATGGCGAGGCGACACTCCATATCAGCCTGACCTCGAAAAATATCGTGAATCTGTATCCGGGTACTGCGGACGAAGCCAAGGAAGATGAAGCCGGTTGGCTGCAGCCGACCGTGGACACGGTTACTTACAGCGACGGTCTGAGCGAGGAGGTCAACGGCTTCAATGTGTCGGTTCCGGCGCTCGGAGAAGAATTTGACCTGGCTCTGATTGGTAAGAAGGGTACCTGGTACGACCACAAAGTAAGAGTAGAAAATCCGGTTCCCGGAGAGGCAGAGGACGCGCAAGCAGTATCCGAAACGAAGAATAGCGATGATGCGGCAGATGCCCGGAAACCGGCAGGGCAGACTGCGGATGTGGCAGACGGCACTTATACCTGTGAGGTAACCCTGCAGGGAGGTTCCGGCAGAGCATCGGTGGACAGTCCGGCGATCGTTATTGTCAAGGATGGCAAGGCGACTGCCGACATTGTCTGGAGCAGCCCGAACTATGAATATATGCTGGTGGATGATGTGCAGTATGATCCGATCCAGACCGAGGGCAATTCCGAGTTCCAGATTCCGGTGATACTGGATGAGGATGTAGCGGTCAGCGCCTTGACGGTGGCGATGAGCCAGCCGCATCTGATTGATTATACGTTGCATTTTGACAGCGTGACGTTATCAGAAGTTACGAAATAAAAGTAGATAAAAATACCTGTCCAGGAAGAACCTCCCGGTCCTTTTGTACATATTTTGATTACAGAAGGATCCGGGAGGTTTATGTCTATGCGTATCTGTGAACTCAAACAGCGGGAAGTTATAAATGTAAAAGATTGCAAGCGCCTTGGTTTTGTAGGCGACGTCGATTTTGACATCAGCACGGGAAAAATGCTTGCGATCATCGTGCCGGGACCGGGCTGTGTCTGGGGCTTTCTGGGGCGGGAAAAAGAGTACATAATTCCATTCTGCGACATCTGCCAGATAGGGGATGACATTATTCTGGTGAGGCTGAAAGAAGAGAAAAAGAAGGAATAAAGATTACTGTTCACGGGTAGGCACTTTTGGAACCGAAAGTGCCGTAAGAAAACGTGGTGGCAGCAGGAATTTGCCGTATTTGAATGCGAAGCCACGGCAAATTCCGTTACTGTTCACGCATGTGTGAACAGTAACGAATAAAGAAGGAGTAGCGGAAAACTTCTGCTTGCAGAAGCGCACTTCCTGCGATATTATAATAAGTATGATATGTTATGAAAACCTGGCGGGGGCATATCAATAAAACCAGAAAAGGGGAAGAGCGATTGAAGTGTCCATTTTGCAACGCGGCTGACACGAAAGTAATCGATTCACGGCCTGCGGATGACAACAGTTCTATCAGACGCCGGAGACAGTGCGAGACTTGTGGAAAGCGTTTTACCACATATGAAAAACTTGAGACAATCCCTCTGATGGTTGTCAAAAAGGATAATACCCGGGAGATGTACGACCGGGCGAAGATAGAGGCAGGAATCCTGCATTCCTGCCACAAGCGCCCAGTCTCTCCGGGACAGATTTCGGCGTTGATCGACGATGTGGAAAACAATTTATTTAACCGGGAAGAACGGGAGATCTCGACCGCGGTGATCGGGGAACTTGTGATGGAGCGGTTAAAGGATCTGGATGTGGTTACCTATGTGCGGTTTGCATCGGTATACCGGGAGTTTAAAGACGTCGATACATTTATGGAGGAACTGCAGAAGATACAGCAGCGGAATGTGCCGTCGTATGAGTCTGGAAAGAACGGGGAAGAGACCAGATGATGGGAAATGCGTTTTATCCGGATGAATGGCTGGATTCTGCGTATGATATCCCGTATGAGCAGTTTTACCAGAAGGGAATGCGGGGTATCATATTTGATATTGACAATACGCTGGTGCCGCACGGTGCCCCGGCGGACGAGCGGGCAGTACAGCTGTTTGAACGTTTGCGGGCGATCGGGTTCCACACCTGTCTGCTCTCGAATAATAAGGAGGCGCGGGTCGCCCCGTTTGCCGGACAGGTAGGTTCGGATTATATTTACAAGGGCAGAAAACCGAAGCGCAGCGGATACAGGCAGGCGATGCGCCGGATGGGAACGGGCGAGCGCTCGACGATGTTTGTCGGGGATCAGCTCTTTACGGATGTGTACGGGGCGAGGCGGACAGGCATCTATTCGATTCTTGTAAAGCCGATCAATCCGAAGGAAGAGATCCAGATCGTGTTAAAGCGGTATCTGGAGAAAATTGTCCTGTGGTTCTATGTGAGAAGACAGGAAAAAAATAGCGGAAGTTTGTAGCCGGGTGTTTTTGAACGGTTTGAAAGAGCTTGCCAAGTGGCAGAACTGGATGCTGACAGGAGTGCCGGAAACGGTGGAAAATCAGTTGTTTTCAGAAAAAATATCGGCAATTTTAGAAAAATAAGGGGCGGAATTGACATGATGTGCCCTGTGTTTTCAAAAAAGTAGTTGAAAAAGAGGATTTTATAGTATAAAATAAAAAAGATAAAGCGAGTATTTTCAAGGAGGAGCATCATTTATGATATCAGCGGGCGATTTTAGAAACGGCATCACACTGGAGATTGATGGCAACGTATACCAGATCATGGAATTTCAGCACGTAAAACCGGGAAAGGGAGCTGCGTTCGTTCGTACTAAAATTAAGAACGTAATGAATGGCGGCGTTGTAGAGAAAACCTTCCGTCCGACCGAGAAGTTCCCGTCTGCCAGAATCGACAGAGTTGATATGCAGTATCTGTATTCCGATGGCGACTTATACAACTTCATGGATGTAAACACATATGAGCAGGTAGCTTTAAACCAGGAGACAATCGGCGACGCACTCAAGTTCGTAAAAGAGAACGAGATGTGCAAGATCTGTTCTTACAACGGCAAGGTATTCTCCGTAGAACCGCCGCTGTTCGTGGAGCTTGAGATCACAGATACAGAGCCGGGCTTCAAGGGCGATACTGCTACAGGCGCTACCAAACCGGCAGTTGTAGAGACTGGCGCTACTGTATATGTACCGTTATTCGTAAACCAGGGCGATAAGATCAAGATCGATACACGTACTGGTGAATATCTGTCCAGAGTCTAAGTTATAACATATACGTCAGAAAGGTCTTCACGATACCGTTTGTACCCTTGTGGGGAGGCAGTCGTGTCACTGACAGGTTTCTGACTGGAAACAGAGATTACTGTTTGTGGCAGGCATTTTCCTTTGCTGGTTATGCAGCGCATGAACAGTAGCAAGCAGAGAAACTGTTGTAAGATCCGGAGGAAACGTCGAGATTTTACAACAGTTTTTTTGCTTAACATATCGGGGAGGCGTCTATGACGCGTCCGTTGGTTCATCTCAGAGAGCAGGTTCGGAGTGAGCGGTGCTCATGGGGAGTGATAAATATGGAGAACGGAAGAGAAGACCGTCTGCGTCTGGGGGAAGAGGATGAGCCGGGGCGCAGATCTGGTGGCAGAAAGAGGCGTACATCCGGCAGGCAGACGGCAATCCGCCGGGAGAGGACGAGGCAGCAGAAGAAGCGCCGTGTGATGATGCGGCTGTTTTTGTGTCTGCTTATTTTCCTCCTAGGTGTGGGGACAGGCTGGACGCTGCGCGGGAAAATGATCCGCAAGCTGATCGATCCGTCCACGATCGAGATGCCAAACTGGGTTGATGAGCAGCTTCTCACGGTCAACCGATATTCCAGACCGGGGACGAATATCCCGGTCATCAACGGGATCGTGATTCACTATGTGGCAAATCCTGGGACGACGGCACAGCAGAACCATGATTATTTTGAGGGGTTGAAAGATCAGAGCGGCAGTAACACTGTTTCCGTCAGCAGCAATTTCGTGATCGGTCTGGACGGCGAGATCATTGAGTGCGTTCCGGTCGGGGAGAAGGCATATGCCTCCAATGAGAGGAATGCGGACACCGTTTCGATTGAGTGCTGCCATCCGGCGGTAGACGGAAAGTTCACAGACGAGACGTATGACTCGCTGGTAAAACTGACTGCATGGCTGTGCAAGCAGCTCGATTTAAGTCCGAAAGACGTGATCCGTCATTATGATGTGACTGGAAAGGCGTGCCCGAAGTATTTCGTGGATCATGAGGATGCCTGGAAGCAGTTCCGCAAGGATGTGAAAAAGGCAATGCGGAAAGATATATAATATACGATATAAATTATGAAAGGGAATCTAGTATGAAAACGATTTTAGATTTGATCGTGGAAGAACTGAAACCGGCGTTTACCGGCTGCGGGTACGATGAGAAGTATATCCGCGTGACGGTATCAAACCGCCCGGATCTCTGCGAGTATCAGTGTAACGGCGCGATGGCAGCTGCCAAAGCGTATAAAAAGAAACCGATCGATATTGCCAATGAGGTGGTGGAAAAGACAGCCGGAAGCAAGATGTTTTCTGAGATCAACGCCGTGATGCCTGGATTTATCAATATCCGCCTGAATCCGTGCTACCTGGCATCCTATGTACAGCAGGTGGCAGAGGATGAAAAGCTGGGACTCAACGCAGCTAAGAAGCCGGAGACGATCATCATCGATTACGGCGGAGCCAATGTAGCAAAACCGCTGCATGTCGGACACTTACGTTCTGCGGTCATCGGAGAGAGCATCAAGCGCATCAGCCGCTATATGGGACACCATGTCATCAGCGATGTGCATCTGGGTGACTGGGGATTGCAGATGGGACTGATCATCGAGGAGCTGCATGACCGTCAGCCGGATCTGGTATATTTTGACCCGGATTATACCGGCGAGTATCCGTCGGAGCCGCCGTTTACGATTTCCGAGCTGGAGGATATCTATCCGGCAGCGAGCGCGAAATCCAAGGTAGATGCGGCATTCCGTGAGCGGGCACAGCAGGCAACCTTCAAACTGCAGAGTGGCTATGCACCGTTCCATGCGATCTGGAAGCACATCATGAACGTGTCCTTGAAGGATCTGAAAAAGAACTATGGCAATTTAAATGTATCGTTCGACCTCTGGAAGGGCGAGAGCGATGCGCAGCCATATATTCCGGGACTGATCGAGGATTTACAGAAAAAAGGTCTTGCCTATGAGAGCGATGGCGCGCTGGTTGTCGATATCGCACAGGAAGGGGATGCGAAGGAATATCCGCCTTGTATCGTCCGCAAATCCGATGGTGCGGCGCTGTATGCGACTTCCGATCTGGCGACGATCATCGAACGTGAGCAGGATTTCCATCCGGACCGCTACATTTACGTCGTAGACAAGCGCCAGGAGCTTCATTTTATCCAGGTATTCCGTGTGGCGAAGAAGGCGGGCATCGTCAAAGAAGATACGCCGATGATCTTCTTGGGCTTCGGTACGATGAACGGCAAGGACGGTGGTCCGTTCAAGACACGTGAGGGCGGTGTTATGCGTCTGGAGCACCTGATCAAGAATATCGATGAGAAGGTATATGAGAAGATTCAGGAGAAGCAGAAGGTTCCGACGGACGAGATGACACGCACGGCGGAGATTGTCGGTCTGGCGGCACTTAAATATGCCGATCTTTCGAATCAGGCGACCAAAGATTACATTTTCGATGTAGACCGCTTTATTTCCTTCGAGGGAAATACAGGTCCACATATCCAGTATATGATCGTCCGCATCAAGTCCATTCTGGAGAAATACAAGGAACTGCGCGGTGCGGATGCTAAAGTGGTTCCGATCCGTCCGGCTGAGAGCGAGACAGAGAAAGCACTTCAGATGGCGCTTTGCCGTTTCGGCGAGGTGACAGAATCTGCATTCTACGAGACGGCGCCGCATAAGCTCTGCCAATACATGGCGGCAGTGGCGGATGCGTTCAATGCATTCTATCTGGAAAATAAGATCCTCTCCGAGGAGGACGCAGCGAAGCAGGCAGCCTTTATCAGCCTGATCACGCTGACCAAGCGGGTGCTGGATACCTGTATGGATCTGCTCGGAATGGAATCGCCGGAACACATGTAATCTGTAATATGGAGGAATCCTCATGAAAATAATAAAAATGTCCGTAGATACCTTCTGGAAGGGCGAAGTACGGGTACAGGGACAGATTGAGGATGAGACAAAGGTATATCAGACAAGAATTTTTATCAAGGGTAGTCAGATCTATGACTACTCTTGTTCTTGTGCGGAGGGAAATTCATTCCGGGGTCCCTGCGTGCATGCAAAAGCGCTTCAGGAGGCGTTTGCCCGCCAGCAGAAAGCCGAGCATACACCGCCGGTTTCGACTTCGCCGGAGATCCGGATGATGATCCGGGAGTACACGAACCGGGAAGTAGCGCGGATTCTGGGCGAGGAAGAGCGGGAACCGGTCTATCTGCATCCCTATTTACAGATCCGGCGCGGCGAAGTGCTTTTGGAGGCACGGATCGGACGGGAAAAACGGTATATTGTGAAAAACCTGCTGGAATTTGCACAGGCGGTTCACAGCGGAAAACGGGTGGAATACGGAAAAGGCATGGCGTTTGAACACGTCCCGTCTGCCTTTGCGCCGGAAAGCCGCCCATTTTTAGATCTTCTGCTGGAGGAGGCGGACGCCTACATACGCCATTATGAGGAGATGCGCGGTCATGCGGGGCTGCCGCTTCCGGTGATGCGGGCGTTAACGCTGGGATCTGCAGCGAGGGATCGGTTGTTTGATATTTTAGAGGGAAAGGAAGTCCAGACGGAGGACGAGAAAGGTGCTGAACGCGTGTGCCGGATTGAGCGCAAGGATCCGCGTTTCCCGGTGGAGGTGGAAGCAAGGGGAGATGGAATTGCGGTTACGGTTCCATCGGCTCTAACCTCGTTTCGGGGAGAACAGCGCCTGTATGTGGCAGATGGATTGCATCTGTTTGGATGCAGTGAACTGTATACAGAAACGATGGGCGTTTTTCTGGAGCAGATGGAACAGGGCGGAAGAGAGTGCGGAAGCCGGAAAGCAAAGCGGGAGCTGCTGGTTGGAAGCCGGGATATTCCGCTCTTTTATACGCGGGTGCTGGAAGGCATGGAGACACTTGGGATCTTGAAGAGCCCGGAGATCGATTGGGAGAAATACCGCCCGGAGGCGTTGAAAGCCCGGTTTGAGTTTGACAGTGATTCGCCGGACGAGCTGCGTCTGCGTCCGACGCTTTCCTACGGAGATTTTACGTTTTCGCCCCTGGCGGACGAGCATGTGCCGCGGGAGATCTGCCGGGATGTGCCGGCGGAATTTTATATCAGCCGTCTGATCACGCGGTACTTCTCTTACTGGGAGGATGAGAGCGGAGAGCTGGTGATCCGTGGGGATGAAGAAGCGTTGTACCAGGTTCTGAGTGAGGGAATGCCGCAGTTTCAGGAGGTGGGCGAGGTATGGCTGTCAGAGTCTGTCCGCCATCTGCGCGTCCTGCCCCCGCCGGAAGTGTCGATGGGGGTTTCTCTTGGAGGCGGCTGGCTGGATCTGAAGATTGAGACGGCGGGAATCGACCCGGCGGAGCTTTTGCAGGTACTCAGTGAATACCGCCAGAAAAAGAAATATTACCGCATGAAAAATGGCGAATTTTTGCAGCTTTCGGGGGGCGGTCTGCAGGCGCTTGACAGCCTGACTGCGGATCTGGGACTGACAAAGAGTGAATTTCAGGCGGGGGAGGCGAAGATACCTGCCTGCCGAGCCTTTTATCTGGACAGTCTCTCGGGTGACGGCAGGATGAAACTGTTTCAGCGGGATGAGGCCTATGGGATGATGGTGCGCGATCTGAAAACGGCGCAGAGTGTCAGCTATGCGGTTCCGGCGGTGCTGGAAAAGACGCTGCGGGAATACCAAAAGATCGGATATACGTGGATGCGGACGCTGGCGCGATACCATTTTGGCGGGATCCTGGCGGATGATATGGGACTGGGAAAAACGCTGCAGGTGATCGCGCTTCTGACGGCGTTTTATCAGGAAAAATCCGAGCAGAAAGCGGCTGGAAATGAAGGCAGTGGGGCAGAATTACCTCTTCCGTCTTTGATCGTCTGCCCGGCATCGCTCGTCTACAACTGGGGACAGGAATTTGCCCGTTTTTCGCCGGGGCTCCGCGTGCTTCTGATTGCCGGGACGGCGAAAGAACGGCAGGAACAGCTGGAGGAGCAGATGCGGATGGAGGCGTCTGAGGGGGCGCAGGTAATCATCACGTCCTATGATCTGTTGAAACGGGATCGGGGGGCGTATTTGGGACGCACGTTTGAATATGAGATTATTGACGAGGCACAGGTCATCAAAAATGCAAGGACACAGGGCGCGAAGGCGGTAAAGGAGATTTCGGCGAATGCCCGTTTCGCCCTGACGGGAACGCCGGTGGAAAACCGGCTCAGCGAGCTTTGGAGCATTTTTGATTTCCTGATGCCGGGATTTTTATACAGTTACCGGAAGTTCCGTGAGCGGTATGAGCTGCCGATCGTGAAAAATCAGGATCCGGAAGCATTAACGGCACTGCGGCGGATGACGGGGCCGTTTATCCTGCGCCGCTTGAAAAAGGATGTGCTGCGGGAGCTTCCGGGCAAGGAAGAGAGGATCGTTTATTCGGCGGCGTCGGGGCGGCAGCAGAAGCTTTATACGGCATCGGCGTTGAAACTGAAAGAGGCGCTGGCTGGCGGCGCGTGGTCGGGTAATGGGAAATTGGAAGTGCTTTCCCAGCTCATGCGGCTGCGCCAGATCTGTTGCGATCCGGCACTTTGTTTTGAAGATTATACGGGGGAGTCGGCGAAGCTGGAGACCTGTGTTTCGCTGATCGCATCGGCGTCTGCGGCGGGACATAAGATCCTGCTCTTTTCCCAGTTTGCCTCGATGCTGGAGCGGATTCGGGAACGCCTTTTACAGGAGGGCATTTCGTCCCATCTTCTGGTCGGCGCGACCCCGAAGGAAGAACGCAGCCGGATGGTGCAGGCGTTTGCCTCGGATGAGGTTCCGGTGTTTCTTATTTCCCTGAAAGCCGGGGGAACGGGACTCAACCTGACGGCGGCGGATATCGTGATTCATTACGATCCGTGGTGGAATGTGGCAGCGCAGAACCAGGCGACCGACCGCGCGTACCGGATCGGGCAGGAAAAGCCGGTCACGGTATACAAACTGATCTTAAAGGATACGATAGAAGAAAATCTTTTGAAGCTGCAGAATGCGAAACTTGCGCTGGCGGCGCAGGTGGTTTCAGAGGGAATGGTTTCACTGGGCGATTTGAGCCAGAATGAACTGATGGAGCTGTTTGAACAGAATCCATAAAAAAATTTGCAGAAATAACGGGCAGGAGGAAAAAGCGTGAAGCAATGGAAACGATACAAATCATATATACTGCCATATAAGAGCGCCTTTATTCTGGGACCGCTCATGATGGTAACGGAGGTGCTGGGTGAGATTCTGCTGCCGAAATTTATGTCGATGATTATTAACCATGGCGTGGCGCAGAAAGACGGCGGATACATTCTCAAAATGGGACTTGTGATGGCGATTACCTCCTTTTTGATGGCGGCAGGCGGCATTCTGGGGGCATATTTTGCGGCGAAGGCGTCGATTTCCTTTACCAGTGATCTGCGTCGCGACTTATTTGCCAGAGTGCAGCAGTTTTCATTTAAAAATATCGATACGTTCAGTACGGGATCGCTGGTAACCCGTCTGACGAACGATATCCAGCAGGTACAGAACCTGATTATGATGGGACTTCGGATGATGCTGCGCGCGCCGGGCATGTTTCTGGGGGCGCTTGTGATGGCGTTCTGGATGAATGCGGAACTGGCAGCTGTCATTCTGGTGGTGATTCCGCTTCTGACAGCGGCGATCGTCTGGATCCTGCGGACTGCCTACCCGCGGTTTACGACCATGCAGAAAGCGCTGGATACGCTCAATAGCGGCATCCAGGAGGTGCTGACGAACGTGCGGGTGGTGAAATCCTTTGTGCGGGAAGACTACGAGGAAAAGCGGTTTGCCGGTACGAACCGGGATCTCAAGGAGGCAGGTCTGCGGGCGCTGAAGATCGTGATTGCGACGATGCCAGTCATGATGTTTGCGATGAATGTGACGACACTGGCAGTTGTCTGGTTCGGCGGAAACCTGATTATCGGCGGACGGATGGCGGTCGGGGATCTGACGGCATTTACGACCTACATTGTGCAGATTCTGATGTCCCTTATGATGCTCTCAATGGTATTTTTGCAGAGTTCCCGCGCGATGGCATCCATCCGGCGAATCGACGAGGTGCTGGATGAGCCCATCGATCTGAGTGATGAAAATGCATCGCAGAAGGACCGGAAGGTTGAGAAAGGGCGCGTGGAATTTAAGGATGTTTCCTTTTCCTACCGCGAGGGCGGTGAGCCGGTTCTATCCCACATCAGCCTGACGGCAGAGCCGGGGGAGACAATCGGTATCCTCGGTGCGACCGGAAGCGGAAAAACGTCGCTGGTACAGCTGATTCCCCGCCTCTACGATGTGACAGAGGGGAGTGTGCGGGTGGATGGTATCGATGTGCGGGAGTATTCCCTGAAAAATCTCCGGGACGGCGTCGGCATGGTTTTACAGAAAAATGTCCTGTTTTCCGGCACGATTGAGGAAAACCTGCGCTGGGGTGATGAGACGGCGACGACGGAAGAAGTGAGGCGGGCAGCAGTGTACGCGCAGGCAGATTCCTTTGTGAATTCGTTTGCCGAAGGATACAAAACAGAGATGGGACAGGGCGGCGTCAATGTGTCCGGCGGTCAGAAACAGCGGCTGTGCATCGCAAGGGCACTCTTAAAGAAGCCGAAGATCCTGATTCTCGACGACAGCACCAGTGCGGTCGATACGGCAACGGAGGCGGCGATCCGGACGGCATTCCGGGAAGATTTGAAAGATACGACGAAATTTATTATCGCACAGCGGCTGAGTTCGCTGGAATACGCGGATCGGATTCTCGTCCTTGAGGACGGCAGGATTATCGGAGAGGGCACGCAGGAGAAGCTGCTGGCATCCTGTGAGGCGTACCGGGAGATCTATGAGACGCAATATGGAAAAAGGGCTGGCGGGGAGGTGATGGCATGATGGATGAAAAACAGATTGAAAGCCTGAAACGTCGATATGGCAGCCGCATAGCCGACGCACCGAAACGTCGCCGGGGACCGGAACGGATGGCGATCATGAAGGGCGGAAAGCCCAAGGCGGGCGGTCAGACGATGCTTCGCCTGCTTTCATACTTAAAACGCGATCGGATGGCGATGACAGCTGCCTTTTTCTGTGTGATCCTGGGGACGGTAACGAATCTGGCGGGCGCCTATATGCTGCGTCCGATCATCAACCGGTATATTGTGCCTTTAGATGGCAGCCGGGGCGATGTGGCGGGGCTGTTCCGCTCCCTGTGCGTGATGGGAGTGGTTTATTTAGTCAGCGTTGCCGCTACCTATATACAGTCACGAATCATGCTGCAGGTGGCGCAAAATGCTCTGCAGCGGCTGCGGGAAGAGCTGTTTAACCATATGCAGACGCTTCCGCTCCGGTTTTATGATACCGGCAGCAACGGTGATCTGATGAGCCGTTTTACAAACGATGTGGATACGATAGGCATGATGCTCAGCAGTACGCTGGTGCAGCTTTTATCCGGCGCACTCAGTATTGTGGGAACGGTGGTGCTGATGATTTACACGAACGTGTGGTTGACGGTGATTACGCTTGCCATGATGCCGGTGATGCTGCGTGCCGGTAAATTTGTTGCCGGACGGAGCCAGAAATATTTCTCTGCTCAGCAGGCGGCGCTTGGCGCGATGAACGGCTATATCGAGGAGACTGTGCAGGGGCAGAAGGTCGTCAAGGTATTCTGCCATGAAGAGATTGCAGAGGAAGAATTTGGATGGCTCAATGCGGATCTGAAAGAAAAACAGATCCGGGCGCAGTTTTTCGGCGGTGTGATGGGACCGGTCATGAACAATTTAAGCCAGCTAAATTATGGACTGACAGCCTGCATCGGCGGTCTGCTCTGCGTGTTCCGGAACTTTGATGTCGGTGGACTGACCGTATTTTTAGGCTTTTCACGGCAATTTTCCAGACCGATCAACGAGCTTTCCATGCAGGTTGGAAATGTGTTTTCGGCACTGGCCGGCGCAGAACGCGTGTTTGCGGTGCTGGATGCGGATCCGGAGGCGGCAGATGCGCCGGATGCGGTTTCGATCGCGCCGATCCGCGGTGAGGTGGTGCTTGACCATGTGACTTTCGGCTATGAGCCGGGGCAGGTGATTTTGAAGGATATTTCGCTCTATGCGAAGCCGGGACAGAAGATCGCCTTTGTCGGTTCGACGGGAGCCGGAAAAACGACGATCACGAATCTGATCAACCGTTTTTATGATATACAAGATCG
>OGXV01001263.1_pt1 | contig 15193 bp, 10 predicted proteins | sample 1576391 | NCBI WGS metagenome assembly OGXV01 (sample SAMEA3541586, study PRJEB24748) | human gut metagenome | biome: human gut; feature: human-associated habitat; material: faeces | place: China | collected 2012 | reverse complement strand
ATGGAAGGTTTTATCCACAAATCGCCGCTTATTTTCCGCCACGCACTTTGTGAATTCTTCCAGGACTTTCTCCGTGCCGGCAGAAGCACCATCCGGTAAATTGCTGAATTATCCACCATATTGGTTAACCCGTCCGAACACAGCAGTACGTAATCGCCCGGGTTCAGTGAAACCTCAAAGAAATCCGGCTCCACATGCCCACCGATCCCGACCGCGCGGGTAATGATATTTTTCTTCGTCTCATATTCCCGGCTGCCGCGGCTCATCTGTCCCAGCGAGACCATCGCCTCCACGTAGGAATGATCCCGGGTAATCTGATGAATGCCGGAGCGCTCAATCCGGTAGAGACGGCTGTCCCCCACGTTTGCCACATAGAGTGTATTTCCCTGAATTGAAGCCGCTACCAGCGTTGTTCCCATGCCGGCAAGCTCCTCGCGCTCACAGGAAAGGGTATAAAGTTCCTGATTGACTGCCTCGATCCCCTTTCGAAGCGCCGCGACCGGCTCATTCTCACCACTCTCTTTGATATATTCCGGCATATGCTCGATCAGATAGCGCGAAGCAAAATCTCCCGCCTGATGACCGCCCATTCCGTCCGCCACGACAAACAGGTTGGAAAGTTCTCCCACCGGCTCCGTGCTGGCAAACTGAGCATCCTGATTGACCTTACGCGTTTTTCCGATATCCGTCAGTGCGTATGCTTTCATTTGACTGCCGCACCTTCTTTCTCCTGCTCTTTATCCATATAGCTCTTCCGGAGCTGTCCGCAGGCACCGTCTATGTCGCGCCCCATCTCGCGCCGGATTGTCACATTGATTCCCTTAGATTCCAGACATCCCTTAAATGCTTCGATTGCTTTCCGTCCCGACTGTACATAAGAGCGCTCCTTGATCGGATTGACCGGAATCAGATTCACATGCCCATGCTGATCCTGAATCAGCGCCGCCAGCTCGCGCGCCTCGTCCAGATTGTCATTGACTCCCTGCACCAGGCTGTACTCAAACGTCATGCGGCGTCCCGTTTTTTCAAAATAGTAATGACAGGCCGCCAATACATCCTTTAACGCATATGTACGCGCGATCGGCATCAGGCTCTTCCGCACCTCGTCATTCGGCGCATGCAGAGAAAGTGCCAGCGTGATGGTCAGTCCCTGATCTGCCAGCTCCCGGATCTTCGGAACCAGCCCACAGGTGGAAACCGTCACATTCCGCTGACTGATATGCAGTCCGCCTTCCTCCGTCAAAAGATGGATAAAGCGGATCAGGTTATCGTAATTGTCCAGCGGTTCACCCGATCCCATCACAACCACGTTGGAAACGCGTTCGCCTGTATCGCGCTGAATCTGATAAATCTGGTCCAGCATCTCCGACGGGCGCAGGTTCCGTTCCAGGCCGTCCAGGGTCGAAGCACAGAAACGGCAGCCCATCCGACACCCCACCTGCGAGGAAATACAAACGGAATTTCCATGCTTATAACGCATCAGGACACTCTCGATGACATTGCCGTCCGCGAGGCGGAACAGGTACTTGCGTGTTCCATCGATCTGCGAAATCTGCACCCGTACCTTTTCCAGTGATACATACTCGCACGCGTCCTGCAGCTTCTGCCGGAGCGCCTTGGAAAGGTTTGTCATATCGTCAAAGGAAGATGCCAGTTTTTCATGCATCCACTGATAGATCTGGGCGGTCCGGAATGGTTTTTCGCCCAGACTCACCAAAAAGGCACGCAGTTCCTCCTGCGTCATTGATTTTATATCCTGCTTTTCCATATCGGACTGCCTCCCTCTCTCCTATATGCACTCTCGGAGTCTTTCCTGTATTCATACACTGTTCCGTCCAGTTATCCTTTTCTTTTCATCACAGAGATGAAAAATCCATCACACGGATGAACGCCCGGATAGAGCTGGATGTATCCCTCTTTCAGGCTGTCTTCCTGAAAATCAATCCCCAGACGACCACTGATATCAACTGGCTCAAATGGATATTCGTTTAAAAACCATGCCCGGTTTTCATCATTTTCCAGACGGTTGACCGTGCAGGTGCTGTAAACCAGCACTCCACCCGGCTTCACGTACTGCCAGACCACCGACAGCATCTGCCGCTGCAATGCAGCCAGGTCCCGGATTCCGTCCATTGAAGCGTTGTATTTGATATCCGGCTTGCGTCCGATAATGCCAAGTCCTGAACACGGCAGATCGGCAATGACCACATCCGCTTTCTGCTCCATCGAAGCATCGAATTCACACGCATTCCAGGCGCAGGCAGAGACGTTTGTACAGCCGCTGCGGGCAATATTCTCCTTGATCAGAGATACCTTGTAATCACTCACATCCCGGATCTCAACCTGTCCAGTTCCGTGCAACAGATCCGCCGCATGAAGCCCTTTTCCACCCGGTGCCCCACAGACATCGAGTACAAAATCACCCTCTTTAATACCCGCCGCATCACCTGCCAGCGACGAACTCAGGTCCTGAATCCGGATTAGTCCTTCGCGGAACGCATCCAGACTCTCTGGATAGTCCACTCCCGTCAGACGGTAAACGCCGCTTCCCGTCGCTGTCTCCTCTGCCGTCACGCCCTGGGCGGACAGGGAGGCAAGAATCTCTTCTTTCCCTGCACGGCTCTCGGCAAACCGCACCATAAACGGACGTTTCTCCAGACCAGCCTGTGCCATCCTGTGCGTCGTCTCTGCCCCATAGTTTTCCTCCCAGAGAGATAAAATCCAGTCCGGCATTGAATACCGCACTGAATCATCCGGGAAGGTCAGTTTGCCTTTTCCACGCACCACAGAACGCAGCACACCATTTACAAAGCCGGAAAGTCCGGAAAATCCGCGTTTTTTCGCAAGGCGCACCGCCTCATTGCACGCCGCCGAATCCGGTACACGGTCCATATAATAAATCTGGTACACGCTCATCCGCAGAAGTGTGCGGATAAACGGTTTCATCTTATGAACTTTTGTTTTGGAATATGCGTTGATAATATAATCAATCTGGATTTTATACTCCACCGTCCCGTCCACAATCCGTTTTAAAAACGAGCGGTCTGATTTTTCCAGATACTGATATTTAGAAAGAGCCTGAAAAAGAGCCAGATGTGTATACTGTCCCTTTTCCAGAATCTCGGTCAAAATTTCGACCGCTATTTCACGCAGCGCAGTTCCATCAGTCATCGCGTCGTCCTCCAAATAATATAATCAGACGCAGAAGCTGTAAAATCGAACCAGCCGCCGCTGCCACATACGTCAGTGCCGCCGCACCAAGCACCTGTTTGGTATATCCAACTTCTTCCCCGCGAAGAATCCCTGTTGAATCAAGCAGACGTACCGCACGCGCGGATGCATTGAACTCAACCGGAAGCGTCACCAGCTGGAACAGCACCGACAAGGAAAATAAAAGAATTCCAAGTGAAACGATCGGAGATCCCATGCCGCCGACCAGAACACCAATCAGGATCATAGGCCAGGAAAGCTGTGCGCCGATGTTGACCACCGGCACCATTGAACCGCGCAGGCGCAGCGGAACATACTCAGATGCATCCTGCATCGCATGTCCGCACTCATGCGCCGCAACACCGATCGCTGCGACCGAAGTAGAACCATATACACTCTCAGATAAATTCACGGTCTTGGTCCGCGGATCATAGTGGTCGGTCAGGCTGCCTGCCACCTGGCGGATCTGGACATCATAAATGCCCTGTGAATTTAAAAGCTGTCTCGCCGCCTCGGCTCCCGTCATGCCGGTCATGCTCCGGACTCTTGAAAACCGCGCGTAGGTGCTTTTTACCTTCGCAGATGCCCCTAATGACAGAAATACACCAATTAATACCAGAATCATCGTCGGATCAAACATACTGTAATATCCATATCCGTATCCGTACATATCACTCCAACTCCTTTCAAACGCCTGGCTGCCTGTAGCAGTTCAGTTACTGCTGAAGCATTCATTTTATCCGAGCTTTACTCCCGTTTCCACCGGATATCCGCGTAAAAATGCCGCCGTATCCATCCGCTTCTTGCCTTCCAGCTGAAGTTCCCGGATCGTGAGAAGCCCTTTGCCGGTCTGGACAGAGAATGCATCTTTACCGACACGTACCACCTGTCCGAATGTCTCCGGTGACGGCCTTCCCGCCGCATCTTCCTCGACATCCGCCGACCAGATTTTCAGGGTTTTTCCTTCAAATTTTGTATAAGCGCTCGGCCATGGATTTAAGCCGCGGATCAGGCGCTCAATCACTGCCGCATCCATCGACCAGTCGATCTGCCCCATCGACTTATCGAGCATTGTCACATGGGTTGCCTCTGCCTCATCTTGTTTAACCGGATGCAGGATTCCCGCCTCCGCTTTCTCAAGCGTGGAAAGAATCAGCTTTCCTCCCGCAAGGCTCAAGCGGTCAAACAGGCTGCCGCCTGTCTCTTTCGGATCCAGGCGTACTTCCACGGTATCCAGGATATCTCCGGTGTCCAGACCGACATCCATCTGCATCGTCGTCACACCGCTGACCTCATCGCCATTGATGACCGCCCACTGGATCGGAGCTGCCCCACGGTATTTTGGCAGAAGCGACGCATGGATGTTGATACAGCCGTATTTCGGCAGGTTCAGAATCCGCTCCGGCAAAATCTGGCCAAATGCAATCACGACGATCACGTCCGGCTGAATCTTCGTCAATTCCTCAAAAAATGCCTCATCCTTGCGGACGCGCACCGGCTGATACACCGGGATTCCATATTCCAGCGCTTTTTCCTTGACAGGCGGCATTGCCATCGCCTTGCCGCGTCCCTTCGGCTTATCTGGCTGTGTCACCACCGCCGCTACTTCATGCCGGCTCTGATAGAGCGCTTCCAGTGTCGGAACCGCAAAATCCGGTGTTCCCATAAATACGATCTTCATATCTGCCTGTCACCCCACTCTTGTTTTTCTCTCATTCTGCCAATGTGCTTTATTCTTCCTCTGCCGTTACATCCTCTAACGGACCTTCTACCAACTCCACATACAGATGTCCGTGCAGATGATCGCACTCATGGCAGATCGCACGTGCCAGGAAATCATCTGCTTCCAGGACAAACTCTTCCATTTTTTCGTTCAGCGCGCGTACCTTTACGTGGCTCGGACGGGTTACCATACCAGCCTTGCCCGGAACGCTTAAACAGCCTTCCTGACCAGTCTGGCTGCCGGACATTTCCTCGATGACCGGATTGATCAGGACATACTGGTTGCCGTCCTCCACGTCGATTACTACGATCTGTTTGCGGATACCGACCTGCGGTGCTGCCAGACCTACGCCGCCGGCTGAATACATCGTGTCAAACATATCCTCTATCAGTTCAAGTGTGTGATCGGTTACCTCCGTCACTGCCTTACACTCTTTTTTCAGTACCTCATCGCCAATAGTTCTAATTGACCGGATTGCCATTTTATACACTCTTCCTCTCTATGATATATCGTATTGAATCTGGACCGCCTGCCATTTTGTATCTGCGGCAGCCAGGGTTTCAATCTGACCCCTGATTTGATCCAGTATAGCACATTTTTCACACTTTATATATAAAATTTTTCTGTAGATGTCATTAACTTTGTATACTGGTGCCGGAACCGGACCGATACACTCGGCACTTTCGCGCAGCCGCCGCGCCGCCATTTCCGCACATTTATCCAGCACCACCTCATCGCCGCAGGCAAAATAAACCGCAGCCATCTGGCAGACTGGTGGATAACGAAGCAGCCTCCGGTAATTGATCTCATGGCTGTAAAACAGCTCATAATTCTGCGCCGCTGCCGCCTGCACGGCATAGTGTTCCGGCCGGTACGTCTGGATGACCACATCGCCGGGCTTCCCGGCGCGTCCCGCTCTGCCAGCCGCCTGCGTCAGAAGCTGGAACGTCCGCTCCGCGCTGCGGTAATCCGGCGTATTTAAGGAAAGATCCGCCGCCAGAATTCCGACCAGCGTCACTCCTGGAAAATCATGCCCTTTTACAATCATCTGCGTGCCGATCAGGATATCTGCCTCACGATTTGCAAATGCCTCCAGAATCGCTTCATGTCCGCCTTTTTTTGCCGTTGTATCCGCATCCATCCGCAGGATCCTCGCATCCGGAAACCGAATTTTCGTAAATTCTTCCATCTTCTGCGTTCCGGCCCCAAACCCGGCAATATACGGTGATCCGCAGGACGGACACTGCTTCATCAGCGGAATCGTATAGCCGCAGTAATGACAGACCAGACGGTTCTTCCCGTGTAGTGTCAGGGAAACATCACAATGCGGACAGGTCACCGCCTTTCCGCAGGAACGACAGGAAACAAAATTGGAATAGCCCCGCCGGTTCATAAAAAGCATCGCCTGCTCGCCACGTACGAGTCTCTCTGTCAACATTGCATCCAATGACCGGCTGAACACCGATTTATTGCCTGCCTGCATCTCCGCACGCATATCAGCGATCTGTACCTTCGGCAGGATACTTCCCGCCACTGCCCGGTGATGCAGGGGCAGAAGCACATATTCGCCATTCTGAGCCCGCAGATACGATTCCAGAGAAGGAGTCGCTGAGCCCAAGACCAGCGAAGCCCCGGAAAGCCGGGCGCGCTCCGCCGCTACTTCCCTTGCATGATAGCGCGGCATCGTCTCGCTCTTATAGGCGCCCTCATGTTCCTCGTCGATCAGAATCAGTCCCAGATTGGAAAATGGGGCAAACAGCGCCGACCGCGGTCCGATCATCACGGAAACCTCGCCCCGCGCCGCCCGTTCCCACTGATCATAGCGTTCTCCCGCAGAGAGACGGGAATTCAGAATCGCGATCTGATCGCCAAATCGCCGGTAAAACCGCATCACCGTCTGATATGTCAGCGAAATTTCCGGGATCAGCAGAATCACCTGCTTTCCATCCCGCAGGACACGCGCCATCAGCTCCATGTAGACTTCGGTCTTTCCACTTCCCGTAACGCCGTGAATCAGATACGTTTCACGTTTCCCCATCTCATAATCCTCACAGAAACGGTCAACCGCCGCCTGCTGCTCTTCATTGAGATGCACGGTCTGTCCGGCTGGACGCGGCAGTTTTGCATGGTTTAACCCGCGTTCCTCACGGGAAACTTTCACTGAAAGCTGTCCCTGTTCCTCCATCGGGCGGATCGTCGCCAGGGTCAGGTCAAGCTCCCGTCGGGCAAATTCCATCGGAATATCCAGATTGTCCCGGAATGCCTCAAGGAGCCGCACCCGCGCCTTATAATGCCGCTTCTGTGCCACCAGGATTGCCGCTTCCAGCTCTTCCTGGTTTAAAAGACAATGCAGCGTCTTTTTCTCGCGCGGTTTTATCTTTTCCTTGACGGGAAGTACGGTTTTGAGCGTCTGGTTCATCGTCGCGCCATAACGTTCCCGCATCCACCACGCCAGACGGATAAGCTGAGATTGCACCGACATACTGCCCGGTGCGATCCCAGCTATCTCCTTGATGCGGGATGGGTCATACTCCGCCGTATTTCCCATTCCCACCACATATCCAGTCCGAAGTGAATTACCCTTTCCAAACGGTACCGTCACGCACGTTCCCGCCGTAATCTCCTCCGCCAGATGCGTCGGAATCCGGTACTGAAACGGGCGATCCACCTTCTCATGGGATATATCTATAATAATATCCGCGTATTGATACGCCATGATTCCTTCTCTTTCTATTTCTAATTCAAGTCGAACGTCCGTGAGACTTGGCGCGTGATTCTGGTCAGCGAAGCTGACATATTCTTTACAGAATCACTGCGCATCCTCGCGGAGCGTTTATCTCAGTCGGAGAATGGACTCCCACTGAGACAAACTTGCTATTACTTACCACCTGAAGAGGTGGGAGTCTTCTCGACTGAGATAAACCTCGCTGCCGTCTCCCCCAGCTTCATACTGTTGGAACCCTTGAACAGGACTGCATCTCCCTCACCGATCTGTGCATCCAGCCAGTCAAGCATATCTTCTTTTTCGTCCTCTTCAAACGAAACGACATGCAGATCCGGTTTGACTTTCTTTGCTTCCTCGGCGATCGCCTGCGCCAGTTCGCCATATACAACCAGGATATCGACCGGTTTTTCCGCCAGAAACGCACCAACTTCACGGTGGAACTGAATCGTATTCTCTCCCAGTTCCTTCATATCTGCCAGAACCGCAATTCTGCGTCCTGCCGGCAGGGAAGAAAGCACACCTATCGCCGCTTTCATCGAATCCGGGCTTGCATTGTAGGTATCGTCCACGATCGTATAACCATTTTTATGATAAATCTGCTGACGGTTCTTGAACCCGCCAAATTCAAGCAGCTTTTCCGCTGCATCGGCAAGCGGCACACCGTAGGCATCCGCAACCGCCAGGGCAGCCAGCGCATTCATGACATTGTGCTCGCCCATAACAGTCAGCTTCACCGGGACACGCACCTCGCCGTGTACCATCGTAAAGGACGGAAATCCATCCGGATATGAAAGATCCTCGGCGCGGTAGTCGTTATCTGTTCCAAGTCCATAACGGACGGTATGGCAGCCTGCTTTTGCATGCACGGTAGAAAGCATATCATTATCTCCATTTACAAACAGGATTCCGCCTGCCTTCATACCGTCCTGGATATGCAGCTTTTCTTTTAAGATATTCTCGCGGGAGCCCAGATTCTCAATATGCGTCACACCGATATTCGTCATGACTGCCGAATCCACCGCCGCAATCTCCGCGATCACCGCCATCTCGCCCGGCTCACTCATTCCCAGTTCCAGCACGCCGATCTCATCATTCTCAGAAATCTCCGAGATCGTGAGCGGCACACCGATCTGGCTGTTGTGGTTTGCCGGTGTCTTGAATGTCTTATATTTCGCTGAAAGCGCCGCCGCCACCATTTCGCGCGTCGTCGTCTTTCCCACGCTGCCGGTGATACCAACTAACGGGATAGAAAGGCGTGCCCGCAGGCAGCGTCCGATCGTCTGCAATGCCAGTTTCGTATCTTTCACCTGGATCAGCGCGCCGTGAAAGCCCTCCGGTGCCGCCTCATGCTCCGAAGTCAGTGCGGCTGCCGCCCCATTGTCCATCGCCTGAACCAGGAAACGATGCGCGTCTGATTTCTCCCCGATCAGCGGAACAAACAGATCCGCCCCGCGCATACTCCGGGAATCAATGCTGATGTGTTTTAACTCTGTATCTGCATCTCCGCAGAGCAGTGTTCCCGACACTGCTTCCACGATATGTCTGACTGTAATATGGTCCATATTTTGCCTCCAAATTGATTACATATGCAGCTTCTTCACCGTCTCCTGCACTACTTCCCGATCAAGAAAATGATAGCGCACGCCCTCGATCTCCTGATAATCCTCATGCCCTTTTCCGATGATCGCGATGATATCGCCATCTTCCGCATGGGACAAGCTGTACTCAATCGCTTCGCGGCGATCCGGGATTTCAACGTATTTGCCGTCGGTTTTTGCAAGTCCGACCTTGATATCTGCCAGAATATCTTCCACTTTCTCAAAGCGGGAATTATCCGCCGTGATGATCGACAGATCTGCCAGCTTTCCGCCAATCTCTCCCATCGAGTACCGGCGATCCCGCGCCCGGTTGCCGCCGCATCCGAAGACGCAGACGAGACGCTTCGGCTTGTAGTCGCGCAGCGTCAGAAGAAGACTTTCCATGCTGACCGCATTGTGGGCGTAGTCAACGATCACGGTGCACTTTGCTGATTTATATACAATCTCCATCCGTCCATCGACCTGGATATGTTCCAGCGCATGGCAGACTTTCTCCTTCGGCAGGTCAAAGAAGCTGCACACGCCCGCTGCCGCCAGCGCATTGTCCACGTTAAATTTGCCCGGAATGCCAACGCGCAGATCGCTCTCATATCGTCCATGCGTCTGAAATTCGATGCCCACGAAATCATGTTCACGCACATAGCGAATGTCATCCGCTGTAAAATCAGCCGCCTGTTCCAATGAAAAGGTCAGGATCTTTGCTGTCGCCCCTTCTACGATCGCATCAAAGTGCGGATCATCGCGGTTGACGAGCGCAGTCCGGCAGTTTTTCAAAAGCTGCTTTTTATAGTAAAGATATTCTTCAAAACTTGCATGTTCATTCGGACCAATATGATCATTGGAAATATTCAGGAAAATTCCATAATCAAAGAAAAGTCCGTCTACCCGGTGCATCAGGTAGCTTTGGGAAGAAACCTCCATCACGACGTAACGGCAGCCCTCTTCCACCATTCTTGCAAAATATTCTTGCAAAATATAAGATTCCGGCGTCGTATTCTTGGTCGGATAATGATTCTCACCGATCACAGCGCCGTTCGTTCCGATGAGACCCGTCTTCTGTCCGGCTGCCTCCAGAATCGCCTTAATCATATAAGTAGTAGTCGTCTTTCCCTTCGTGCCGGTCACACCGATCGCCGTCATCTTCCGCGCCGGATAATCAAAACGTGCCGCCGAAAGAAGCGATAGCGCGTTCCGTCCATTCTCCACTTGAATGACCGTCACGTTCTCAGGCGCCTCAACCGGATGCTCGACCACCAGAACCGGCGCGCCCTTTTCAACCACATCCGGGATAAAGGTGTGCGAATCGACGTTTGCCCCGCGCATACACACAAACACCGTCCCCGGCGCCGCCTTTCTTGAATCGTAGACCACCTCGTCAACCTCCGTCTCCAGGCTGCCCTGCAATAATGTATACGGCAATTCTTTCAGCCAGCTTTTAAGCTTCATAGGATACCTCCTGATTTTGATATTTTATAATGATTCCGCTTTTTAATATCCTTCTTCCATCATGTTTTCAAACTGCTCCATGCTCATCAGCACCTTACGCGGCTTCGTGCCTTCTTCCTCACCGACCACGCCTGCATCTGCAAGCTGATCCATGATACGCGCGGCACGGTTGAAGCCAATCTTAAACATACGCTGCAGCATGCCGATGGATGCTTTGTCTTTCTCAATAATAAATTTACCTGCCTGTGCAAAATAGGCATCGCGCTCACCGCCGCCAAAGCCCGCATCCATCGCCGTCGAACGGATCTTGGACTCAACCTCGGCGCTGTACTCTGCGGTCAGCCCCTCCTGTTTCAAAAATCCGACCACATCCGAAACCTCATTGTCGGACACAAACGCGCCCTGTACACGCTGCGGTTTCTGATAGCCCGACGGATAGAACAGCATATCGCCCTTTCCGAGCAGTTTCTCCGCGCCGTTCATATCAATAATGGTACGGGAATCCACTCCGGAAGAGACGGAAAAAGCAATTCTCGACGGAATATTTGCCTTGATCACACCGGTGATGACATTGACCGATGGTCGCTGCGTCGCAATCACCAGATGAATGCCCGCTGCACGCGCCAGCTGGGCCAGACGACAGATCGAATCTTCTACTTCGCCCGGCGCTACCATCATCAGATCGGCAAGCTCATCCACGATAATGATGATCTGCGGCAGTTTCTCCGGTTTCTTCGGATCGTCGATATCCGCAATCGACTCAACCTTGGCATTGAAACCCTTAAGATCGCGCACGCCGTATTTTGCAAACTTCTGGTAACGGTCGGTCATCTCTGCCACCGCCCAGTTGAGGGCGCCGGACGCCTTTTTCGGGTCGGTCACAACCGGAATCAGAAGATGCGGAATACCGTTGTATACACTTAACTCAACCACCTTGGGGTCGATCATGATGAGCTTGACCTCGCTCGGCTTCGCTTTATAAATCACACTCATGATCAGCGTATTGATGCAGACTGATTTACCCGATCCGGTCGCACCCGCGATCAGAAGATGCGGCATCTTCGCAATGTCGCTGACAACCGTCTGACCTGCGATATCTTTTCCGACCGCGAATGCCAGCCGGGACGGATATTTCTTAAATGCCTCTGACTCCAGCAGATCGCGCAGCAGAACCACATGGTTCTCCTTGTTCGGAACCTCGATACCGACCGCCGCCTTGCCAGGAATCGGTGCCTCGATACGGATGTCCGCCGCTGCCAGATTTAACTTGATATCATCCGCCAGCGCTACAATCTTGCTGACCTTGACCCCCTGCTCCGGGTGAAGCTCATAGCGGGTAACCGTCGGTCCACAGCTGATGTTTGTAACCGTCACGCCCACGCCGAAGTTCTGGAGCGTCTGCTGCAGCTTGATCGCTGTCTCCCGGTACTCCTGATCCGAGAAATCGGTCTGTCCCGTACCGCGTTTTAAAAGTGTCAATGGCGGGAATATGTATTCTTTCTGGATCTTCTTTTCTTCCTCTTCCTTGCGCTCGATCTGCTCTGGAACCGTCAGTTCCTCAACCGGAAGTGCTTTTCGTTCTTCCCGTTTCTGCTCCAGTTTTTTCTGTATCGCCTCTGTATCTGTCTCGATCACCTTTCCGGATGCGGTCACGACCGTTTTGGAATCCTCCGGGACAAAGAAACTGCCCTTTGTCTCGCCCCGCTCTGATTCCAGCGTCTTATAATAGCCATCGATTGGTTCGGAATCCGTTTCCCCAGATATAGGTTCGTTCCATTCATCCTCATTTCCCATCGAAACGGTTTCCCACTCGTTTTCCGATGGCTCAAAGACATCCTGATGCCCTAAATCTGTATGAACCTCCTCTGCGGTCAAACCGGACGCCGCCTCCGCAGCCGGTTTCTCCCGTGTCTCTACCGGATAATAGCCTGGACCTTTCCGGCTCTCGCTGCCAGCAAATTCTTCCATCGTCCGGGTATCACGGCGTACATACAGGCGTTTCAGAAGCTGGTCGCTCGCACTGTCCTCTGTCTCTGCAGGCTCCTCTGCAAATTCTGTCTCCTTTACTGCCCGCGCCGTCTCGCGCTCCGATTCTTCCTGAAACTGGGATTCTGAACCAGCGTATGCATATGTATCCTGCTCCGATTCCACCGGCTCTTCTTCATGCTCCACCGGCTCTTCTTCATACTCCATCGGTTCTGGTTCTACCGCTCCGCCACCGTGGAATATCTGCCCGCGAAATACATCTGCCGGATTCTCCTTCTCTACTCCCTGTCCGGAATCCTGTGCCAGATTTTTTCCCTCTGCCGGAACATCGGTCCAATCATCATAAGCCGCGGCCTCATCCTGCAAGTTTTCCTGCCTTCCATGCATCTCACGAAATTCCTCCGGTGCATCCTCCGGTCGCAGCACGGTTCCCTCCGGGACTCCTTCCGAGAAATTCCGCATCACTGGCAGCTCGGTCAGCTTGGCACCCTCGAGATCAACGCCACGGACCCGCTGCTCCTCCCGCAGACGGCGTTTTTCTTCCTTTTTCTCCTCATGTATCTCACGGCGGCGGCTCATATCTTCTTTCGCATATTCATATGCCCTTCCGCTGCCCTGTTTAACGAAGTTTACCAGGGAACGCTCCGTAATGCACACAGCACCGAGTGCCAAAAGCACCAGCAGAATCAGAACTGCTCCGATCGTTCCCACTGTTCCGCACAACAGCAACATCAGAATGCCACCGATAAAGCCGCCTCCGCCTGCCTGCGCGTAATAATCGCCCAGATTCCAGTCCAGATGCTGACCGCCTCCCATGAGAAGCTGGGAAAGTCCGCAAAGTGCCAGAAGCACCTCGCCAACCGCCACCAACTTGGCTACGGCTTTCTGGTTGCCTCGGTTTGAAAGATAAAAACAAGTTCCCATAAATAAAAGGAATGGCACCAGATACCCCATCACGCCGAATACGCCAAGCAGAGTCGATCGCAGAAAACTTCCGACAAAGCCGCAAAGCCCGAAATTGCTCAAAAACAAAAGTACCGATATTGCAAATGATACAATAATCGCCACTTCCGTTCCCATAAATGCCCCTGTACCACTTTTCTCCACCGGCTCCGGCGCCTGGCTGGCGCGGCTTCGGCTTCCTGTTCCTTTCGCGGTGCCTTTTCCGGACGAAGCTTTCTTCTTCCCCCCACTCTTTTTCTCGTTCAGCGTCTCCTCCGCTTTCTTCGCCGCAGGGGACTTTCTGGATCGCCCGGCTTTTTTCTCTGTCCCAGCTGTCTCCCCGGCACGCTCTGTACTCTGTCTTTTCCTGCTTGTATCTGCCACCTGTCTCATGCCTCCAATATTTCCCATGTATCTGCGGTTCCTCCTGTTTCACAAAATACAGCCTCCCGCAGACTGCTTTTCTCATTTTACATTCTTATTATCTCATTCAGTATACCCAAATTCAGGGAAAAAAGCAACGCTTTCCTAAAATTTTCGCACGTATGTTCTACTTCTTTTCAGATTTTCACTAAAATCCGTCTTCGTCATCCGGTCGTGTGCATCTATTTCTTGTTTCTTCCCATCGATCGCCCGGTTCAGCCATGCAAGCGCTTCCCGGATCCCGCCGCATTCATCGATCAGTCCCTCCTGGACCGCCTCCCCGCCAACCAGGACCGTTCCCAGATCTTTTGTCATCATCTCCGTGTTGAGCATCAGGCTCCGGAGGCGCTCATAGGAGATCTGACTGTGTCCGGACACAAAGCTTAAAATACGATCCTGAATCATTTCAAAATAATCATACGTCTGCACGGCACCGATCACCATCCCCGTCATCCGTACCGGATGTACCATCATCGTCCCGGTCGGGACAATAAAAGAGTGATCGACCGCCACTGCGAGCGGCACACCGATCGAATGGCTGTCTCCGATGACCAGTGAAACGGTCGGTTTGCTGAGCGAAGCAATCATCTCCGCCAGTGCCAGTCCACAGCTTACATCGCCGCCCACCGTGTTAATCAGGACTAAAACTCCCTCCGTCTCACCGCTCTCCTCGATCTCCGCCAGCTTAGGCAGAATATGCTCATATTTCGTCGTTTTCGTATTGCCGGACAAATTTTCATGTCCCTCTATCTCTCCGATGATCGAGATTAATTCAATGTGATTGCCATTCTTTCCCGTAATATCCGTCTGTCCATTTTCACGCTTCTGAATCGGATCCTCCTGCGCCTGTTCCCGACTTTCTCCCACCTTATCTGCCTGCTTGTCCCACGCTTCATTTTCCCATTCCCTGTTTTCACGATTTGCCCGAATCATATTTTCCTCTTTTCTGCGCTCTTTCCATCTTACACGCGGATTCAATATTTTTTCTCAACTGCCTAATTCATTCTTAGTATTCTGTCTTCCTATTATCTTTATTCACTGAAACCGCTTTTTATACAAACAAGGATGTGCCTTGGCACATTCGGGCGTCTCGCGCGGTCACTTGCGACATGTTTCTGCTTCGCGCGAGTGCGCATCCCC
>OGXV01001260.1_pt1 | contig 15226 bp, 16 predicted proteins | sample 1576391 | NCBI WGS metagenome assembly OGXV01 (sample SAMEA3541586, study PRJEB24748) | human gut metagenome | biome: human gut; feature: human-associated habitat; material: faeces | place: China | collected 2012 | reverse complement strand
CTCATGTCTATGTGATACTTCTCATAGAATGATATTGCCATCTCCAAAGCTTTCACCGGGTCCAGAACGCCGGCAATAGCGTGCTTTACCGCCGTTACGGCGGCAGCCACATATTCTGGCCGTTTCATACGGCCCTCAATTTTTAAGGACAGCACACCCAGATCACCGATTTTTTTCAAGTGGCGAACCAGGCTTAGATCCTTCAAGCTCAAATCGCAGCTGCCGCTGGCGTCTGCGGAGAAGGGCAGGCGGCAAGGTTGGGCGCAAAGGCCCCGGTTGCCGCTGCGGGCGCCCAGTATAGAGGACAGATAGCACTGCCCGCTGACGCACATACAAAGCGCGCCGTGCACAAACAGCTCCAGCTCCATTTGGGTGCTGCGGCGAATCTCCTCGATCTCGGCGGCAGTCATCTCTCTGGGAATGACCGCTCGGCGAAAGCCCATTTTCTCCAGCGCTTGAAACCCGGCAGGTGTGGTAACGCTGCACTGGGTGGAGGCGTGCAGGTGCACACCCGGGTACACAGCTGCCAGCGCGGCAGCCAGTCCCAGATCTTGCACGATAAAAGCGTCTACCCCGGCGTCCAGCGCGTTACCGGCAGCCGCAACGGCACCGGGCAGCTCGCTGTCACTGACCAGGGTATTTAGAGTCATATAAACTTTTACGCCGCGGGTGTGGCAATACTGTACGGCCGCTTGTAGCTCCTGGGGCGAAAAATTGCCGGCGCCCCGCCGGGCGTTAAAGGTCTGCCCTCCCAGGTAGACCGCATGGGCGCCACAGCGAACACCGGCAATTAACGACTCCATGCTGCCTGCCGGAGCCAAAATCTCAAATTGCATATTTACTTATTCTCTGCAATGCGCTCACGCAGGGAGCTGATCTCCCGGTTGAGCCGCTCAATCTCACGGCGTGCCACATCCACTTCCATCCGGGCGCGGGCGCTGTCCTCCAAATAATCCTTGATCTGGGCACGCAGATTGTCGGAGGAAGCGGTGGATTTTTTGCAGGTGTCTGCCTTGTCCAGCGCAGTGAGCACCGCCGCTTGGGTCACGGAAAGACTGGGGTTCTCATTGATAATGCTGCGCATTTCCTTGTCCAGCTCCTCGGCCAACTCCTCCACATACTCCGGTGCGTCATCGGTGAGCACCGTGTAGGCGGAACCGCCGATCTTTAAGTGTACTCTGTTTTTTGCCATTGCCATCACCATTGCCCTTTCGGCTCTATCTAAAGTTACAGTCGCGGCGCCGCAGCCCCGCAAGGGAACTACGCACCTATCGACAAAATATCCTACTTTTAGTATAGCAAGGAAAGAAAGGCTTGTCAATCCAAATTCCCGCCCGCCGGGCGGAAAATCCTTACAGGTTTCAAAGTGTAACGATTTATTCACAAAAAGCCGTAAAATCGTTCAAAAATAATCTCTATACTATAAATCGTAAGGCGAGAGCCTTATTGGAAAACTTTTTTTCCGCCTTTTCTATCATATATCCTCTATAACGGGAAGGGCCGCGGTGTTATGCTGCGGCTCTTTTCGTTTTTTATCGTGTTATGTATCGTGAGCTGCGGGCTTATTTCTTTTGCCTTCCGGTTTGTTTCTTTGTCTTTGGTGCGTAGTCCTTCATGTCCGGCAACGCACCGCCGGCCACCGCCCAAAAGTACAGGCTGGCCACGCTGCAATAGGGACTGAGCCTGCGACGGTACTTCTCAAACAATTTGCGGTCGATTTTGCGATGATGGTATACCATGCGCATGCCACGATGAATAGCCAGATCGCCGTAGCTAAGTATGTTGGGTCGCTGCATACAAAACAGCAGGATCATTTCCGCTGTCCACACCCCAATGCCGTTTAAGGACGAAAGCGCTTTGATAGCCTCATCGTCCGGCATGGACCAAACGGCCTCTATATCAAAGCTGCCGTCCAGCACCTTTTGGGCAAAATCGGTGATGTACTCTGCCTTTTTGTAAGATATGCCCAGCGCCTGTAATCCCTCCACACCGGCGTCCAGCACCGTCTTGGCATGCACGGTGCCCAGTGCGTCGCACATACGCTGCCAAATGGTGGCCTGAGCCTTGGTGGAGATTTGCTGGCCGATGATGTGGTGCACCACTGCGGAGAACAGGTCCGTATCCACCGTGCGGTGCACCGGCCCTATGCGGTCGATCACCTCTGCCAGGCGCTTGTCCTTTTGCCGCAGAAAATCAAGTTCTTTTTCGCCGTAAGTAAAATACATGGTTTTTCTCCGATAACGTTTGATTTTTGTCTGTGCTTGTATACGTTCTTTCTTTTTTGCATCGCATCTTTTCCAGTTTTTTACTTTTCCTTGCCTTGAACTGATTTTTAGCAAGATATACTGAGGGCAGAAAGCAGAAAGGAAGTGACTCTATGCTCCGTTCTTTATGGACCCGGGGGTGTTCTGTGTTGCTGATCGGCGTTTCTTTATTGGGAAATGGGCTGCCTTGGCAGCGTGCGGCAGATGATCCGTATGCTTTTGTGCCGGAGCCGGAGAACACGGTACAGATTGCCTGCGTGGGCAACAGCGATTTGTATTCCGGCTTTGTGCCGCCTGTACTGTGGGGAAATCAAGGGTATAGCGCCACTGTGTACGCCTCTGCCCGTCAGTCGCTGACCAAATCTTACGCCCTGCTGGAGCGTGTGTTTGCCACCCAGTCTCCGGAGTTGGTGGTGCTGGAAACGGATATGCTCTATGACCACAATCCGCAGGAAAGAGAAATGCCCCGGGTGCTGGCCCGTCAAACGAGGGTGAAGCACCTGGGACAGGATATGCGCAATTTAGCCTCTGTGTTTCGGCAGACCGGTGCACAAGTGACGCCCGGCGATTTTCCCTCTATTCGTCGCTCCCACGGCTACCGCTACAGTACCAAGGTTACCCGGCTGGCAATGCCGGACTATATGGCAGACACCGGGGAACGGGAGCAGATCCGTGCGGAAAACCGAAAAGCAGCGGATCGGATTTTGCAGCTTTGCCGGGAAAACGGCGCACAGCTGTTGCTGGTGGAGCTGCCCACCGTAACTTCCTGGAATGCAGCCCGCCATCGAGGTGTGGCGGAATTTGCAGTCGCCCGGGGGTTGGAATTTTTGGATTTGAACCTGCTGTACGATCAAATGGGATTAGACGGCGCCGTCGCTTTTCGGGACGCAGGCAATCACCTGAATGTAACCGGTGCTACCGCCGTTACCGCCTATCTGGGGCGGTATATTGCCCGCCAATACCGCCTGCCGGATCTGCGCGGCAATTCTCGCTATGCCAATCGTCAAGAGGAATGGGTATGCTACCGCCGGTTTGTAAACGGAAATGTATAAAACAGCGGAGCGATGGAGGTATGGAACCGGATAATCGCTTTTTGCCAAAAAAAGGCGGGAGCGGTCCCTTGTGATCGACGGTATTTGGCTTTACAATCGAATGTTGGTGTAGACCCCGTAGTGGTCGGACACATAGCCGCCACTCAGGTCGTTTAAGACGGTATAATCGCTGCCGGTGCCGCTGGTGAAGATAAAGTCGATGGGCTCGCTTCCGGTATCGCAGTAGCCCCACTCCTGGTAGGTAGCGGTTTTCTTGGCAGGGTCGGTGCAGTCTTGCAGCCGGGCGGCGATTCGACGGTAGGCCTCGTCCTCTTGCGTTTCGTTAAAATCGCCGGTGAGCACCACACCGGTACCCAGCACCGCTTTAGCATGCACGATGCCCAGTGCGGTGTTCTTTTTCTGTACTGTATTATATCATAATTGTAACACGGATTTATAAAAGAAATGTGAACAAAAAGCAAAGCGCAAGGAAGAATATGTCTTGCGCTTGATTTACGATTATGGGCTCGTCTTTTCTTTACCTTGCAGTACAGTTCTTTGGCACACATTGGACGATAACTTAATCGGTGTGTCGGTTGGCTCCCGCATTTTTCCAGCCGCTGGTTGTCCATACTTGCTTGATGCAAAAACCGCCTGACACAAGTGCAGTTTTTTTGCATGTCCCTTGCAATTTCACAATCGGGGCGTATATAATAGATACATTCTATTGCGCGAGGACGATCATGGAAAAGAACTGGACCACCGGCAGCGTGCTGCAAAGCATTTGGCGCTTTTCGCTGCCGTATTTGCTCTCTTATTTTTTACAAACGCTATACGGTATGGCAGATTTGCTGATTATCGGCCGTTTTGGCACGGTGGCCGATACCACCGCCGTGTCCGTTGGCTCCCAGGTGATGCACATGCTCACCGTTATATTGCTGGGGCTGGCGATGGGTACCACCGTTTGCATCGGCCAGGCGGTAGGCGCCGGAGATCGGCGGCGTGCCGGGCGCTTTACCGGCAACACCATTACCCTGTTTTTTGGCTTGTCGTTGGTGCTTACGGTGATTTTGCTGATCCTGCGGCACACGCTGGTAGGCTTGATGTCTACCCCCGCAGAAGCGGTGGAGGGCACAGTGGCCTACCTGACCGTGTGCTTTTTAGGCGTTCCCTTTATCACGGCGTATAACATCATCAGCGCCATCTTCCGCGGTATGGGCGACAGCAAGCGGCCCATGTACTTTATCGCCGTGGCCTGCGTTTGCAATATCGTGCTGGACTGCTTATTTATGGGGCCGCTGCACATGGGCTCCACCGGTGCTGCTCTGGGTACCACTTTAAGCCAGGGAATCAGCGTGGCGGTGGCGCTGCTTTCCTTAAAACGCGGGGATAGTGGCATTCGTCTGCAAAAGGCGGATCTGAGACCCAGTCGCCCGGTTGCCGGCGCCATTTTGAAGATCGGCGTGCCCATCGCCCTGCAAGATGGGCTGATCCAGGTGGCGTTTATCATTATTACTGTTATTGCCAACCGCCGGGGGCTGAATGATGCCGCTGCCGTAGGTATTGTGGAGAAAATCATCAGCTTTTTGTTCCTGGTACCCTCGTCCATGCTGTCTACCGTGTCTGCCCTGGGCGCCCAGTGTATCGGTGCCGGCAACCCCCGACGGGCGGTGCAGACCCTGCGCTACGCTCTGTTGCTAGCTGTGGGCTTTGGGGTGATCGTGACGGTAGTTATTCAGTTCGTTTCTGAGCCGATGGTGGCGCTGTTCACCTCGGATACCACCGCTGCCGGCGCACAGGTTGTGCGCCTGGGCGGGCAGTACCTGCGAGGGTATATTTTCGATTGCATTTTTGCAGGCGTGCACTTTTGCTTTAGCGGATACTTCTGTGCTTGCGGCCGCTCCGGGCTGAGCTTTTTGCACAATATTTTGTCCATCTCGCTGGTGCGTGTGCCCGGGGTGTACTTGACCTCGCTGCGCTTCCCGGGCACCCTATTCCCGATGGGACTGGCTACCGCAGTCGGTTCTCTCTTGTCCGTGGCCATCTGTCTGGTGGCTTTTGCCCTTTTGCAGCGCAAGGCCCGACGATCGACAACGGCGGAATAAAAAAGAACGCACTCGACTTTTCCCGGTCGGGTGCGTTCTTTAGATTTACAATCGAATGTTGGCGTAGACCCCGTAGTGGTCGGACACATAGCCGCCGCTCAGGTCGTTTAAGACGGTATAATCGCTGCCGGTGCCGCTGGTGAAGATAAAGTCGATGGGTTCATTGCCGGTATCGCAGTAGCCCCATTCCTGGTAGGTCGTGGATTTCTTGGCAGGGTCGGTGCAGTCTTGCAGCCGGGCGGCGATTCGGCGGTAGGCCTCGTCCTCTTGCGTTTCGTTAAAATCACCGGTGAGCACCACGCCGGCATCTTTGCCGTACTTGGCCTGCAAGGCGGTTAGGTGTTCGTTGATTACCTCAGCACCAAAGTCCGCTGCCTGCTGGGAAGCGTTATCCAGGTGGGTGTTGAGAAACAGCAGCCGCTTGCCGGTGGTGCGGTCTTGCAGCACCACATAGCTGCAAATGCGGTAGCAGCCGGCTTGGCCGGGCTGTCCGTTTTCGTCCGTGTAGGTGTAGCGACTGGCTTTGTTCGGCGTTTCACTGAGCCAAAAGGTGTTCTTCTCTAAAGCGGTGTACTTGGTTTTATTCCAAAAGACCGGGTTCATCTCGCTGTTCCAGTCCGTAGCGTCGCCGCCCCGCTGCACGCCGTAGGCATCGTAGTCCGGCAGGGTGGTTTGCAGCGCTTTGTACCAGTAGATGTTCATTTCCTGGGTGCCGATCAAGTCCGGCTTGCATTGGTTCATATAGGCGGCAAAGCGCGCGCAGCGGGTCATACTGTCCGTATCGTCAAAGCGGTTGCCAAACACACTGGCCACATTAAAAGTGACCGTCCGTACATCATCGGTCTCACTGCCGGGTGCAGTGTATTGGGCCGGTTGCGCCTTATAAAGGAAACAAAGGGAAAGCACAATGGGCACCGCCAGCAGGGCTGTTACGCCTGCGGCAGCCGGGCGTATTTTTTTGCCGCTGACTTTGGTGTGCAGCAGAAATTGCAGCAGGTAAATGCCAAAGGTCACCGCCAATCCGACCTTGGCTCTGGCACCGAACCCAATGGCTAAAAAAGCCGCCAGTGTAAAGACGGCAGCGTTTATCCCAAAGGCGGTCATATTCCGCCGATCGCCGCCCTTGGCCGCGGTGAACAGGGAACAGATCAGCTCCGTGATTCCCAGCACCAGCGCACAGAAAACGGCTGCCACCGCAAAGCCGTAGCCTTTATCGGTCATCATGGGTCGCAAGTCCGCACCGTGGTTGGACAGGCAGAGAATGATGGTGATCAGCGATACATTCTTGTGCCCGGCGTAGAACATAGGCAGGCACAGCGTGCCCAGGGGTGCCAGCAGCGCCAGCTGGCGCAGAATGTGCCAAGGGGTCTGCATGGTAGAATTTTTCAGTCGGTGCCAAAAGCCGGCTTGTTTGCCGGGCGTGGATGTGGTACGCATGATTTCACCTTCCATATTTATGTTTGTATTTTGTGCAGCGGGTTTGTGGCAAGCCAATACGGATGCGTTGGCAGGCAGATGGTATCCGCCCCCTCTGTGCAGGCGGAGAGAAATTTGCTCACCCCACCATAGCGCCGATTTGCCAAAATCGGGCACACCATCCTACCTTGATTATATAAGAAGTTCAGCCGGGTGTCAACGGATAGAAAAATAAAAGGCCACGCCGGTTCGTACGGCGTAGCCAAATATGGACTTTTTGTATTTAGATTTCCAGGCGCAGCTGGGGGTCCAGCCAACCGGTTTGGGCGGCTTGGTGTACCGTGTCACCGGGCAGGCTGCCGCCCAGCAAAAGGGCTTCTATTCGATTGAGCAGCCACTGGCTGTAAAACGCCGGAATATCCGTGCGCATACCTGTTTGAATAATCATGGTTTCGCTCCAAGGCAGCGGGCGACGGGGACTTGGCCGTCGGAGATGGGCTTGTCGGGTAAGCTGCCTTTATTTTTGGCGTCGTATCTTTTTTACATTCCGGTTCATCAGATGCCGACCCAAATGCCGGTACAGAAAGGTTTTTAGCGGGGACATTTCCTGATGATGAGCCTTTAGCAGATCGTCCGGTGCGTCATAAATGCCAAAGTCCTGATTGATCCTCTCACTTTGGATATAGGTGTTGTTTCGGTCAAAGTCAATGACCGGGTGCTGCAAGTCCTGGACCGCCACGCCGTAGCCGCAAAAGGCGCCGGTGCAGCCGCTGTTTTGCTGTTGCAGCCGGGTCAAATAGGCTTTGTCCAGAATGTATGCCTCCAGTTCGTACCACCGATCATCCAGGTACACCTCCACCCAACTGTGAAACACATTTTGCGGTGCGTTTTTGTACACAAAGCCGGTCATAGCACCCTTTTGCAGCGCCTTGTCAATGGTAAAGCCGTGCACCCGGCAGGGAATGCGGCACGCCCGCAGCAGTGCCATAAACAGGGTGCCCTTGGTGTTGCACTGGCCGTAGCCGTCTGCCAAAACCTTGGAGGCGGGAATGCTGTCGTCTGTGTTGTAGCCAAACAGGATCTCGTCCCGCACAAAATTATAGATCGCCTGCACCCGCCGGAATGCATCCAGGCGGTCCCATTTTCTTTTTGCGATCAGTTGCCGGATGTTTTTGCTGGAATAGTCCAGCATTTCGGTCTCTTTTAAGTATCTGTCCATGGCGTTCTCCCCACCGCTTTCGGTGCGTATGATTTCCTTATCTGCCTTAATTATATGAAAAATACGCCCCACCGTCAAATAGATAGAAAGAATCGTCCAGATCGTACACTGGAAGGGCTCGTCACTCAGTATTGAAAGGTCCACTGGACCTTTCTCCCAAATTTTTTCGCTTTGCTCAAAATTTGGACACTCGTGTTCGAATCCCTACAACCCAAAACATAATAAAAAGCCGTAAAACGCAAAAGCGTTCTACGGCTTTTTGGTACGCTGGAAGGGATTCGAACCCCCGACCTTCTGGTTCGTAGCCAGACACTCTATCCAACTGAGCTACCAGCGCGTATGCAAAAGCACTACTGCGCTTTTGCTCAAATAATATAGCACATCGCATTGCAAAATGCAAGCCTTTTAGGTGATATTTTTTAAATAATCTTCTAAAAGGTCGGCGGCCAGGGCGCATAATTCGGCGCAGGGACGCTTTTTGTAGTAGCCCTCTGTGCGGGGTTCCGCCTGGGGCGTGGGTTTCACATTCGGGTCCAGTCCCAGGAGCACCCGGCACACCAGGGAGCCGGTCTCCGCCTGAAAGCCCTTTGCCACCTGCTGCACCATGGCGTAGACCTCGCTTTTCGGCCGATCGCCGTAAAGGGCAGATAGTACAAAAGTCACGCCGGAGATGGTGCCGCACACTTCACGCATACGACCCATACCGCCGCCAAAGCCTATGGTGAGCCGGGCGATGGTGTCCGGGTCCATACCTATCTTATCTTGAAACGCCAAAGCCACCGCTTGGCTGCAATTATAGCCGGACTTGAAGTTTTGCCGAGCCAGATCGCCTTTGGTCATCAGTCCGCACCTCCTGGCATGACCTCCGGCGCCGTCTCCACAAACTTGGCGGAGATGGTCATATCCTTGCTGCCTACGGTAAAGGAATAGGTGGAGTCGGTGGATTGCAGTTCGCCGTTCATATACCAGCCGTCAAAGTCATAGCCGTCTCTGGGGGTGGCGGTGAGGGTCACATTGTCACCCTCCTCGTATTTGCCGCTTCCGGTAACGCTGCCGCCGCCCTGGGTGCGTACATTTACCCGCACGCTGCTGTCTTGGGTCGTGGTCGTCTGTTTTTTGGTGGTGGTCTCTTTCTTCGTGGTGGTCTCCGTGGGCTTCTCGGTGGTGGTTTCCGCCGGCTTCTCGGTGGCATAATTGTTATTGGTATAGTCTTCATCATCGCTGACGGGGACAGAGACGGAGGTGTCCGGCACCGTGGTGGTTTCCTTGGCGTGATGGCCGGAGGCCACGGCGATGATGATACCCACCACCACGGCAATGAGCACCACGCACAGCACGATAATGATGATCATGCTCTGCTTATTCTTTTGCTGCAACTTTTTTTCTTCCTCCGGGTTCGGCCGGGGGGCAGGTGCAGGTGCGTCGCCGGGTGTTGCGCCGGCAGGCTGCTGATCTGCTTGCGCGCTCAGCTCATTTTCATCATATAGGGGGGAACCGCATACTTCGCAGATATAGCGGCTGTCATCGTTTTCCGCTCCGCAATTTTTACATCTCATATCTGAAACCTCGCTTGTTGATTTTCGCTTGATGAACAGGGGCGAAAAATGCCCCTATCTATACAAAAGTATAGCACACTGCCGTGCAAATCGCAATAAATATGTTAAAAATACAGGCGATATGAAAAATTAAACACTAATTTTGTAAATGGGGCTTGACTTTTTGGTAAATTTAATATAAATTTTATATGTACGTTTTTGTAAAACGGATTTCGACTTTTGAAAGGGGAAACTATACGTATGAAGAAATACGCATTCAAGGGCCTCGGTTTGGTGCTGGCAGTTGCACTGATCGTTGGCTGCTTTGCCGGTTGTGCAAAGATCAACTATGTGACCGACGGCGCGATCCAGGCAATCAATGAGGTGAAGGACGGCAGCTGGAAGACCAAGGGTCAGAAAGACGCTGCTACCAGCGAGGCAGATTATGATAAGCCCGTTATTGAGGAATTCAAGGCCGGTACTTACGGCGGCGTTGAGTTTAAGGATGTGGCCGCTGTTGCCGATTATTACAAGCAGGCTTACGACTACACCAAGACCTTGACCGCCCAGTATAAGGACGATAAAGGCCAGACCCAGACCTACTACAAGATGCTTTGCGAAGAGGATCTGGATGTACATGACATTGCCATTGACGGCAGCGTGAACAAGACCATCAATGGCATGGTTCCCGGTATCGTAAAGCCCATTTACAAGCCCGGTTTGAACGGTCTGGTTCCCTCCACCAACAGAGATCCTAAGCTGGATACGGACGAGTGGGATGGCAAGGGCGAGTCCCTGCAGACCAGCCGCCTGGTGGCTGATGATCTGGTGACTGCCAATGTGAAGGACAATGGCGACGGCACCATCACCCTGCAGATGCAGCCCAAGTATGTAAACATGAGTGCACCCGGTAAGGACGCACAGGGTCATGTGTTCCAGTCTTTGGGCGCTATCGATTCCACCGTGGACAACATTAAGCCGCTGACCTGGTCCGAGGGCACCACTGCCGAAAACTGCAAGGTGCATTACTACGGCGGTACCGCTACCGTGACCATCAACACCAAGACCAAGGAGATCACCAAGGCCGATTATGTGATGGAAGCTCACGTAGAAGTATCTCACGCTTGCATCGCTGTAATCCGTGATAAGAACGCCACCGTAGATGTTACCATGAAGTGGTCTGCTCCTGCCAGCGAAAAGTACATGCAGGAAAGCAAGGGCGTTACCAAGGCGTAAACACCTGTTCCGATTTTACAAAAAGCAAAGGAATTCCGCACCCCCCGGGTGCGGAATTTTTTGTTTGTGTGGGTGGATTATTATTTAGTATCACCTCTGGCGCAATCCCCCCCTGCGGCTGCGCCGCTTCCCCCCCTTTGCAAGGGGGGCTCAGATGTTGTAACCGTTTTGCCTCCCTTGTAAAGGGAGGTGGCAACGCCGTCAGGCGTTGACGGAGGGATTATTCCGCCCTACTATCGTCCATTGCAAGGCACCATAAACTTTCGTGGTGTGCGGGTTGGCATAAATTCACTGCGGATTTATGTTGCTTTGACGGCGGTTATCCTGTATAATGAAGTGGAACGCACCCTCAGGGGCGTATCCCTTATATTAAGGAGAATAGAATGAGCGAAAAAATACCAAATTATAATTATGATGCAGACGAGGTACTGAATGATTTTAAGTCCAAGTTTGCCTGGCCCAAGCGAGATGAAGTGCAGGCGGTGGTCAAGCCGGGCAAAATGCCCTTGCGGCTGCTGCTGTGCGCCCTGATCACTGCGGTGGTGGGCGGCATTGCCTATTATATGATGCTGCCGGCACTGAATGTGCACGACACCCAGTTGTATCTGTTTTTGATCTTGTTGGTGGCGGTATTTGCCGGGTCCTTTTTCCTGGTGTGCCGGGCCAACAAGAAGGCGGAGCGCCTGGAATATGTGAAGAAAAAGACCCTGATACCGGTGGTCATTGTGGCGGTGATCGCTGTGGTGATGCTGGTGGGCTTCCTGGTAGGTGCCACCATCTTCCGTGCTTCCGCTTACAGCGATCTAATGACGGTGCAGAACAGCGACTTTGACCGGGATTTCTCCGATATCAGCTATGATGAGGTGCCCCGGATCGACGCCTCTCGGGCCAAGACCCTGGCGGACCAGCAGCTGGGCTCTTTGTCTCAGTACAAGAGCCAGTATGTGGTTGCGGACGCCACCACGCAGATCAACTACCGGGGCGTGCCCTGCCGTGTGGCCAGCCTGCAATATGCGGATGTATTCAAGTGGGTCAACAATACCAAAAACGGCTTGCCCGCGTATATTCTGATTGATGTGGTGAGCCAAAAGGTTACTGTGGTCAACTGCGTGGAAAAATTCGGCAGCGGTATCCAGTATTCCCCGGCGGAGTATTTTAATGAAAAGCTGATTCGTCACCTGCGGTTCCAGTACCCGACCAAGCTGCTGGATACCCCTAATTTTGAGATCGACGAGAGCGGTCACCCCTATTGGGTGACGGCGGCCCTGACCAAGAAAATTGGTCTGTTTGGCGGCACGGATGTGCAGGGCGCCATTGTAACGGACGCGCTCAGCGGCGAAAGCAAGTATTATCCCATTGACACCGTGCGCAAGGACAAGAGCCTGAACTGGATTGATGTGGTGTATAGTGACCAGCTGCTGATCGAGCAGTACAACTATTACGGCAAGTTGAAGAAGGGCTTTTGGAACTCGATTATCTTCCAGAACGATGTGAATGTGGCCTCCAGCGGCAACGGCTATATTGCCATGGACGATGATGTGTGGGTGTACACCGGCATCACATCTTCTAAGACGGACACCTCCAACTTCGGTTTTATCCTGTGCAACCAGCGCACCAAGGAGGTGCGGTATTACCAGAACGGCGGTGCCATTGAAACCTCTGCTATGGAGTCTGCCCAGGATGCGGTGCAGAACTTTGGTTATGCAGCCACCTTCCCCATTTTGCTGGATATTGAGGGTCAGCCCTCCTACTTTATGAGTCTGTACGGCGACAGCAACACCGTCAAGGGCTATGCGTTAGTCAGCCTGGAGGATAAGACGGTGGTAGGCACCGGTCTGATTGATACCAACAGTGACGCCAAGGCGTTAAATACGGCGGTGGAGAACTATATCAACGCCATGAAGGACAAGGGTTGGATTGCCAAGACAGTGGACGCAGCGGATTATGTAAAGGACGAGGCAGAGATTGCCACTGCCGGCGGAGAACAGACCGACGGCAAGACGACGGAGACGCCCCAGCAGTCCCAGTCCACAAACGGCAAAACGATCACCGGCAAGATCACAGACATTAAGTCCTCGGTAAACGACGGCAACACCGTTTATTACTTGCAGGTGGACGGCGTGTATTACTATATCCGGGTCACCGATTGTATGCAGGTGCTGCTGCTGCAAAAGGGCGACACGGTAGAGATTACGCCACAGGGTGACGCCAAGGACGGCTTTGCCCAAGCTGCCGCAGTGAAAGCAAAATAACAAACAAAAATCCCCTGTGTGCCGCTTGGCATACAGGGGATTTTCTTGCCTGACAGGCCACAGAACGGTCTGTCGGGCATTTTTATTTGGTTTCTGTAAAGGGAGACGGCTTGGCTAAAAACGCCTTCAGCGCGTCCATTTGCTCCATGGCATTGCGGTAGCCGGTTTGATAAATCTGCTCCAGCTTGTCTGTATTGCGCTCTAAGGTGGGGCAGTGCAGCGGATGGTCCGGTGCAATCACAAAGGCATCGCCGCGGCCTTGGGCGTCCCACACGGTTTCCAGTTGGCGGTTGTATATTTTATACCGGTTCAGTATCGCCCGGGTCATTAGCGGATATTTGCGGAATATACGCCGAATCAGGCGCGCATGACCCATAGGCTGCTTTTGATAATTTCGATCTTGCGTAAGCACCACGACTGCCTTTTGGCACCCGTCCTCGTAGGCGTGCGCCAGGGGAATGGAGTCGGTGACTCCGCCGTCAAAGTACCGGTCTTTGCCCAGCACAACCCCCTTGGTGGCGCCGGGCAGGGCACAGCTGGCCCGCAGAATGGGGCAGCCCCGTTTGTGGAAGTCCTTGGGGTACATATATTCCGCCTTGCCGGTGAGGGCGTTGGTAACCACCACGCACAAGGTGGTGTTCGCCCGGTCATAGGCCTCTTGGTCCAAGGGGGACAAATCGTAGCTTAATTCCCCAAACAACCACTCGCCGTTTAAGAATTCGCCGTTCTTTATCATGTTTTCCAGGCTCATAAAGCGTTTGTCGCCGCTGTACTGAATGGAAATATCATGTTGACGACCCCGGCATTTGCCGATGTAAGACACAGCATTGCAGCTGCCCGCCGACACGCCGATAACATAAGGGAAGGTGATCCCCTGATCCATAAAGGCGTCCAGCACGCCGCTGGTGTAAATGGCACGGTTGCCGCCGCCCTCCAGCACCAATCCGCAGGAATACATAGAATACCTCCAAAAAAAGTTAGGGGACGGCGAAAGCCATCCCCTCATTGCATTGTATTTTGCTTATTTGGCAGCCTTTTTAGCAGGTGCCTTTTTCTTAGGTGCGCTCTTTTTGGCGGGCGCCTTTTTCTCAGCCGACTCTGCCTTTTCCTGCACCTGGGTGTCCGCAGCGGCAGTCTCTACGATCTCCAGATCGTTATCGCACTCGAAGAAGTCGCTGTCGTCGAAATACTCTGCCTCATTGGGAGCAGTCAGCTTCTGGATAGCAAGATATACGGCAACGGCCACGCCTGCAATGGCAACGATGGCACTGATGACTTTCATGATCGTTTTGAAATTCATATTAATGAACCCCCTTATAAAATCTGTTTCTATTATAAATGGATTTTGCGGCAAAGTCAAGCGCCAAAACAGCAGAAAGATGTCTACTTTCGCAAAAGCAGCGACCGGGGGCAAAAAAAGAACGCTCCCTGCAAATGCAGGAAGCGAAAATTCGATAGAAACCGAGTGTCGGCGCTTATGCGCGGTTCAGTTTGCTGACCAAATTGCTCTTTTTGCGGGCTGCGGTGTTCTTGTGCAGCAGGTTCTTGGCAGCGGCCTGGTCGATCTTCTTGCAGGCAAACTGCACAGCCTGGGTCTTGTCCTCAGCGTTGGCATCAATAGCGGCATTTGCCTTCTTGATGGCGGTCTTGAGGGCGGTGTTGCGGGCCTTGTTGTTGGCGGCCTTTACAGCGTTGACCTTGACTCTCTTTTTAGCAGACTTAATGTTGGGCATGGTTTTCACTCCTTTAGCGGTGGATTAGGTAGAAGGGCATAGCCCCGTTTTCTTTTTAATGCCTAAACATCATAGCACACGCAAATCTAAAATGCAAGTATTTTTTTCTTTTTGGACATACTTTTATTGAAAAACTATAAAAATCAGGTGAAAAATATGGAAAATCGCACAGATTTGGCACTGGAAAGCTACGAAAATCAGCGAAAAACTGTGCTGCCCGGCGTAAAAGTGCGGGAGCAGGATGGCATTTCCGTGGTGGAAGTGCTGGATGCCCGAGGCGAAAAAGCCCTGGGCAAACCGGTGGGCAAGTATATCACCTACCGGGTGTCGCCCATGGCGCAGGAGACCCAGCTGTTTGATGGGCGGCTGGAGCGGATCGCGACTTTCTTTGATGGCATTCATCATCGAATTTTTCAATTCAGTTTGTGATAAATC
>OGXV01001256.1_pt1 | contig 15262 bp, 10 predicted proteins | sample 1576391 | NCBI WGS metagenome assembly OGXV01 (sample SAMEA3541586, study PRJEB24748) | human gut metagenome | biome: human gut; feature: human-associated habitat; material: faeces | place: China | collected 2012 | reverse complement strand
GCAGAACACACCGGATTAGAAAAATTTCATTTTTCTAATCGGCACACTACATCCTTAAACTTAAGTACGAGGTTTTGTGTGCCCAAAATTTGATAAAAATTCCTTATGATCTCTCCCCCTTTTTTAGACAGTAAAAATACAATAATGCTCTTATAAAAGGTATAATTACATAGAGAATATTTTTTGGGGAGATTCCATTTTGAATTGTTATCGCAAATTAGTATTGGCTTGTAGTCTGTGTGCCGCAACTTTTGGAGCTACAGCAGCAGAGGTTCAAAATCAACCGCAACAAAAGAATCTAATTGTCGGTTGTGAAGGAGCCTTTGCACCTTTTACCTATATCGATGACAGCGGTAACATCATCGGTTTTGATATCGATCTCATAAGAGCTATCGGTAAAAGCCTAGGTTATAACACTACTATTAGAGTTCTTCCTTTTGATGGTCTAATTCCAGCCTTGATGACAGGCAATATCGACCTCATTATCTCAGGATTTACTATCACTCCTGAACGTGACAAGAAAGTAGATTTCTCCGATCCTTATTATTTATGCGGACTTACTTATTTAGTAAATAAAGAAGACGCTAAAAAATACGACAGCTATGAAAAACTCGAAGGAGAGCCCATTTGTCTGCAAATTGGAACTACTGGCGCTTTCTTTACCGAAAAATTCCTACCTAAATCTCAAAGAAAGATTTTTAATTCCCCTCCTGAAGCTTATATCGAATTAGGTAACGGTGGTTGTCGTGCAGTAATTCATGATATGCCAGTTAATGATTTCTTCTTAGCTAAAGAAAATACTGATCGCTATGAGTCAATTCATATTGGTCGTCATGTAGATAAAGAATACTATGGTATCGCCGTTCGCGAGGGTGATAAGCGCATGCTCGATGAAGTAAATCGTGGCCTTAAGCTTGTTGACGAAAATGGTGAATTTGAACGTATCTCCAAAGAATGGTTTGGTCACGATATTCGCGATACTTTGAATGAGTAACTATATGTAGGTCTGATATTTTATATCAGACCTTTTTAATTTGGTTCTTCCGAGGATCTGTGGAAGCTCTGAAAATAAAAAAACCGCTATCAAATAAAAACAATAACGGTTTTCTTATATAAAAATTTTACTACTCAATCAAAGAAGCTTGATGCTGTGAGGCAATGATCGCACTGTGATCGCTTGCAATTGACAGACCTGCCGTAGTTAGCATATCTCCTGAAATCATGGCGTTAATGCCAAAATCATAAAGAGAGGAAAAATCATCCTTAATCTTGATTCTGCCTCCTGCAAGACGCAGTACCACTTTAGGTAAAATATGTCTAAATAAAGATATTGTCAGCTTTATCTCATCTAAAGACAGAGGTTTAGCATTTTCAAGAGGTGTTCCTTTAATTGGATTTAATATATTAATGGGACAACTTACAACATCAAGTTTTTGTAACTCCAAAGCAATATCTATTCTATCCTCTAGAGTTTCTCCCATTCCAATGATGCAGCCTGAACAGACCTCAAGTCCGGCTTTTTTTGCATCTTCAATACACTTAATTTTTTGTTCAAAACTATGAGTTGTACATATTTGTGGGAAAAAGCGTCTTGAAGTTTCGATATTATTATGAACACGCGTCATTCCGTGTTCTTTCAACATTAAAAAATCAGCATAACTTAAAAGACCTAAACTTCCGCAACATTTTATATTTAATTTAGAGGATATTTCTTGATAGCCTAAAGCTAAATTTTCAAGCTCACGCTTTGATAATAAGGCTCCGGCAGTCACAACAGAAAATCTATGTACTCCACGCTCAGCGTTATACTTAGCTTCTTTAAATAAGGTTTCATTATCCTTTAAAGGTGTAGGTTCAATCTCTGTTTTAAAATGACGGCTTTGTGCACAGAATTTACAATCCTCAGAGCATCGACCACACTTTCCATTAGAAATAGCACACAACTCAATCTTATTATTAAAAAAAGCCTGAGTGATATCTTTAGCACTCTTACCTAGTAAATCTAAATCACAACTAGCTAACTCTAATGCCTCTTGACGGTTTACAAGATAATTATCGTCAATAATTTTTGTGGAGAGCTTTTTAAGATCCATACTTGATCCTTTATTCAAAACAATTTTATGTATTTGTTATTTCAATGCTATACATTTATAAGACTACCATATATTGCCTATCTCTATTATTTTCTAAGCTTAAAATAAAAATCCATCCAAATCTTTGTCATGCAAAATGCATCTATCTTTTATTTCATATTTGCAACAATTATTTTATAAATGAATTTCATTTATGAAATACAAAAGCATTTTTTAACTTAACTTCGATTTAAATAAAACTTTATAACCGCCTTCAAAAAAGCTTTTTTTGAATATTGGCATGCTTTTTGCATAGTAAAAAGACATAGTCCCCAAGGACACAATTTGAATAAAAAATAAAAACATAGGAAAAAAAATTATGAATTACTCTCAATGGATGGCCGATTCAATTATAGCTCACAAAATAAACCTTACTGATCATTGGGGATATGAATACGGGCTCACTCTTGAAGGTATCTATGATGTATATAAGAAGACTTCTGACAAAAAATATCTAGACTTCATCACCAAAACAATGGATACCTTCATAAACGCTGATGGTAGCATTAACGGCTATCGTCTTGATGAGCATAATATCGATCATTTAAACAACGGTAAGATCGTTTTAAAACTCTGGGATGAAACATCTGATGAGCGTTATAAGAAAGCTGCTTTTAACTTACACGAACAAATCAAAACTCATCCGCGTACTTCCGAAGGAGTATTTTGGCATAAAGCTATCTACCCTCATCAAATTTGGTGCGACGGCTTATACATGGGAGCGGCATTTTTAGCAGCTTTTGCCTCTCGCTTTGGCAATGAACAGGATTTTGATGATATTGCTATGCAATTTCTAAAATCATATCCACACTTAAAAGATGAAAAAACCGGCCTACTCTATCATGCCTATGATGAGTCTAAATCTATGTACTGGTGTGATCCTAATACTGGTGTATCTCCTCACTTCTGGGCTCGTGCTATGGGCTGGTATGTAATGGCTTTAGCTGATGTTATTGAGTTGATGCCTAGAACTCATAAAGATCGCCAAGCTTTATGCGCTATTCTCAAAGATTGCTTGATTTCCTTAGTCAAAGTTCAAGACAAAAATGCAGGAGTTTGGTATCAGATCCTAGACTTAGCTGAGCGTAAACAAAATTATCTTGAAGCTTCAGCCTCTTGCATGATTACCGCCGCTTTATTTAAGGCCATCAGATTAAATATTTTAGATGAAAGCTTTACTAAAATTGCCAAATTTGCCTATCAAGGTTTAATTGCAGAATTTGTACTTGAAACTCCTGAACACCTCTTAAATTTAAATAAGATTTGTTATGTAGGTGGTTTAGGAGGTCAAGTCAGACGTGATGGATCCTTTGCTTATTACATGTCAGAACCAATCATCAGCAATGAGCCTAAAGGTCTTGGACCATTTTTATTTGCAAGCATTGAAAATGAAGTCAAGGCTTAAGGAGAATCAAAATGACTGATACAGTTATTAAAAATCCTGCACCAACAAATGTAAGAAAGATCGGCCTTAAAAACATCATCGGTTACGCAAGCGTAAACTTCTTAGGTGGTGGCTCTACTACTTTAATCTCTGCTTGGCTGATGTTCTTCTACACCACCATGTGTGGATTATCTGCTGTAAGTGCCTCCATCATCTTTACTTGTGCCCGTATTTTTGATGCTTTATTAAATCCGGTAATGGGATTTATCACTGACAATTTCTACAAAACTCGTCTTGGAAAACGCTTTGGTAGAAGACGCTTTTTTATTCTCTTAGGCATACCTTCTATTTTGGTGGTTTTCCCAGCCATGTGGCTTCCTGGGATGGGACTTACCTATTATTTCTTTATAAATCTTTTATATGAGATGGTCTTTACTATGGTAATTGTATCCTGTGTCTCCTTACCTGCAGAGATGACACAGAATGCTACTGATAAAGCTAAGCTTACTGGCGGCAAACAGATGTGTGGTGTGATTTCCTCAACAGTAGCCGCCTTTATCCCAGGATTGATGTTCCAATTATATGGTCAAGAAAATGCTACAGCTTTCGTTATGACAGGTGTAATTTACGGCATCATGATGGCTTTATCTTTGATAGTAGTTTGGATGTGGACCTTCGAAAAAGATCCTTCTGAAGTGCATGTATTTGCAAATACTTCTTCTTTAAAAGAGATATTCTTATCTATCCTTAGCAATATTAAACAAAGCCTAAAACTTAAGGCCTATCGTTTACATTGCATCATCTTAGCTATGGGATGCATCTATAAAAACTTAGCTACAGGTATCTTCACTTATTTTGTAGTGTCTGTACTCTTTATATCTCAAAAAGAAGCCGCTTGGGTTTTAGGTATTACACAAATGACCTCTTTTGCAGCTTTATTATTATGCATTTTCTTATGCCTACGCTATGGTGCCCCCAAAACCTTCCGAATTTTTACCTGTGTCGTAGTCTTAGGTTGTGCTGGCTTTTACATGCTTTCAACAATGATTGGTAGTGATTATTTAACCATATTATTATGTATTGCAGCTGTAATCTCCTTTGCAGGTCGTGCTGGTATTGATTATATTCCAGTCTTCCAATTACCATTTATGGCTGATATTGATGAGATTATCCATGGCGAACGCCGTGAAGGTATCTTCACCGGAGTTAACACCCTCTTCTCTCGTGCAGCAACTGGTATTGAATCATTAGCAATTGGTGTAGGTTTAGCAGCCTTTGGCTATGTAAAAGGTACTACTGAACAATCAGAATTCACCCAATTCGGTATCATGCTTATAGCTGTAGTAATGCCAATTATCTTTTTAGCTATAGGTTGGTTTGCCTCCACTCGTTTAAATCTCAATAAGGAAACCCACAAAATAGTATGTACCGAGGTTTCAAGACTTAAAAATGGTGGTAGTAAAGCTGACGTCGATCCTAAAGTACGCGCTGTAGTTGAAGACTTAACCGGTTATAGCTACGATAAATGCTGGACTTTAAAACACGACAATGAAAAATAAAAAATAGCAACTGATGTCTAAAGCCACTTTTTTGAGGTGGCTTTGCTTTTATATAAACAGGACAAAATACTATGAAATATGGCTTAAGAGGTCACGATTTAGGACGTCGTACACCTGAAGATGTAGCTTTATTTAAAGATTTAGGCTATGACTGCGTACAATTAGTTTTTCACAAACTTATCTTAGGTATTGAAAGTTTTGACGATTGCATCGGTAAAGATATAACCGATACTATTTTAAAAAACTGTCAAGAACGTCACTTGGAGATCGCTTCTGTCGGTTGTTATCAAGATTTAGCCAATCCTGAAGCTGAATCCTACAACCTTAATATCTACAGAAAATACGCTAAACTAGCTTGTGCAATCAACGCACATTATTTAGGAACAGAAAGCGCTTTTGTAGCCATAACCAATGAAGAAATTGCTAAAAGACGCAAGCAGCTTTTAAAAATAGCCCCTAAAATCTGTGCTATTGCTCAAGAGGAAGGTGTAACCTTGCTCCTAGAGCCGGTTAGATTACAACCCCTGCATTGCCCTGAACTTTGCCTTGAAATCTTGCATAGCGTTCCTAAAAACACTCTAAAATTTATCTTTGATCCTACTAACTTAGTATTGAATACAGAAATTGAAACTCAAGCTAAACTTTGGGATTTATGGTTTGAAAATCAAGAACTCTGCGACCATATTGCTATGATCCATTTTAAGGATTTTTCTTTTGATGAAAAAGGTAATCGCATTATGAGCAGACTTAACCATGGCAATATTCATTGGCATAATTTAAAGAACAAATTCAAGAGATTAACTAATATTGAATATGCCATTCGTGAAGCTCAGTCTACTCCATATATTCAGGAAGAATTAACTTTTATGAAACAATTTTTCTAACATTAAAGCTCTCAGAGCTAAGAAGGTGAGCGGCTAAATTTTGTGGCGTAATTTACGCCAAAGAGTTACTCTTGAAATATTAAACCGTTGACACACTTCATCTTGACTCATAGATTCAAGCATTTTTTCTAAAAATTGTCGCTCCAGATCTTTTAGAGAACCTATGTTTTCAGGCTTAACGATTATGCCTTCTTCATTTGATTTAAACTCAGATAAAGTTGATAAGTTAGAGTGATTTTCAGTCAATATATTTTCATAAAGCTTTTGTTCACTATCCGCTCCTAACCACATAATCTTCTTAAGAGTACTAAGCTTTATGATATTTCCGTCTAGAACGGAAGCCTCTGCCACATTACGTAACTCTCTAACATTACCAGGCCATGGCCATGACAAAATAAATTCCTGAGCTTCTTTAGTTATTGTGAAATCACGATTACCAAAAAAGCTTTCTAAGTAACGCTCAAATAAAGGAATAATATCTCCCTTACGCTGAGAAAGCGGAAGAATTCTTAACCTTAAAACATTAATGCGATAATAAAGATCTAATCTAAATTTACCTTCAGAGGACAGTTCCCATAAATGTCGATTAGTCGCACAAATAATTCTCACATCGACAGGTATTACCCTATCATCTCCAATACGCATAACCTCGCGCTCTTGCAATACTCGCAAAAGTCTACTCTGTACATCTAAGGGTAACTCACCTATTTCATCTAAAAAAATTGTACCCTTATGAGCTAATTCAAAAAGTCCTTTTTTGCCCTTACTCCGCGCCCCTGTAAAAGCTCCTTCAACATAACCAAAAAGCTCACTTTCAATTAAAGAAGGTGGTAAAACAGCGCAGTTTACAGAGACAAATGCTTCAGCTTTTCTAGCTGAAGCATTATGTATAGATTGAGCAAACATCTCCTTGCCAACACCTGTCTCGCCACAAATTAAAATATTACTTTCAGTTTTTGCATAGATTTCAGCTCTTTTAACCAATTCTAAAGTATTTGGATCGCAGGCTATCAAAGACGAAAATGTTGTTTTGGCAATTAAACCTTTGGAGATATTGTGAGATCTTAAAGAGCGTTCTGACTTTTCAATTTCTTGACCTTCATGCAAAATAACCACATGGTTATCAATGTCTGTATTAGGAAAGACAAAATGTTGAGTATGCATCAACACCTGTTTACCATTTAAGATCACAACTGAATTTACATCTGAAGTTTTCTTAAACAAAGGAGCCATAATTTCATACCATTTAGAAGAGCTAATGCCATGCATGATCCTGTCTGCCTGAACATTATGAAATACGGCTTCTCTTGAGAGATTAAAAATAACTATACCCTCAGAAATATTATTAATAATCAGATCGAGTCTTGTAAGTTGAAGACGCTTAATCTTTTCTAAATGTAAAATGCGCTGAGATGCTTCAAAAATTCGTTTTAGTCCAATCTCTGATACTGACAATGGACATTTAAAAATTTTACTACCTGTAATATAATTTAAAGCTGGCAGTGGCCCTACAATACCATCGGCTCCTGCTAAGATAGCCTCACCTACAGAGATGACCAGATCTTCTTTAGAATTGCTCTTTAAAATATAGATCTCAACTCCTGAGATAAGCATTTTAGGAAATTCAAAATTAAATCCGTGACTATCAAAAATCACATAAATTTTTTTGCTACCTTGTTTTTTTAAAATAGATATATCATTCAGTACAGAAAAAATATCGCTCTGAACCTCTAATACTGTAATAGAAGTTAAAGCTCTGAGCTTATGCGCATAATCGCCATGAGAAATAATCAAAAGATATTCATTAGCTTTTACTTTTTTTTCAATTTCTTCCCAAACATCACTGACAACTTCGCAGTCAAGCCCAATCTCGGCTATACTTTTATTTGCAATATCTGCTATTGCCGGTAATGGTGTTGCAAATAGAGCTTTTTTCTTACTTTGCACAGAGTTCTCCATTTAGAACTATATTTTTGAATTTACCTAATTATTATAAAAGTACTTGTAAGCAATATTTATTTTAGACGAAAGATAAGCTAGCAATAAAAATATTTACTCTCTTTAATATTTCTGATTTCTCTATTAATGATTCTAGTTGTTAATGTCAACCTAAAAAAAAGGGGGAGAGGACATAAAGTTGGACTTATTTATAATATCCCAATATTTTTTTCTGTAATCAATTGGACTTAATCCTCCAAGTGTAATTTTTCTTCTTTTTTCTGCATACCAATGAATATATTTATCTAGTGTATTTATAAATTCATCCATTGTGACACCAATCCAGCTTCTGTTGTAAAACATCTCATTCTTTAATCTTCCAAAGAAGCCTTCACAGGCCGAATTATCAGGACTGCATCCTTTTTTTTAGGTTGACATTAACAATTAAAAGCTCAGATTGAGTTGTAGCTTCCTTTAATTCCCTTACAATGCTACAATCCAACAAGTTTTAGAACGCAATCAATTTTATGTTGTAGCTTCCTTTAATTCCCTTACAATGCTACAATCCGTAAACTAGCTTCGCTATCATAATTCATAGTTGTAGCTTCCTTTAATTCCCTTACAATGCTACAATCTGGGAGCCTCACGAAAGAGCTGACACTTTAGTTGTAGCTTCCTTTAATTCCCTTACAATGCTACAATCGTAGCATTTGCAAGTTGTAAATGTTCCGCAGTTGTAGCTTCCTTTAATTCCCTTACAATGCTACAATCTGAGCGCCGTTCATGCGTTCCCAGTTGTTCGTTGTAGCTTCCTTTAATTCCCTTACAATGCTACAATCACGGATAAAACTTGAGATCGATATTCGTCAGTTGTAGCTTCCTTTAATTCCCTTACAATGCTACAATCAGGGACTCGTAGTTCTTACCGGCCTTGTCCGTTGTAGCTTCCTTTAATTCCCTTACAATGCTACAATCCGCCGGGATTGTCTTGCGCACCATTCATGCGTTGTAGCTTCCTTTAATTCCCTTACAATGCTACAATCATATGGAAGGTGATTATGTCGTAATCGGCGGTTGTAGCTTCCTTTAATTCCCTTACAATGCTACAATCGCATATATTTCTTTATTAAGTATAGTTTGTGTTGTAGCTTCCTTTAATTCCCTTACAATGCTACAATCATTCATGTACTCCAAAGCACTATTAATAGCGTTGTAGCTTCCTTTAATTCCCTTACAATGCTACAATCAATAATGCAGTAAGTGCTATCAATACTACTGTTGTAGCTTCCTTTAATTCCCTTACAATGCTACAATCCTCAACTGTCACAGAGTCTTGTAAGTTTTCGTTGTAGCTTCCTTTAATTCCCTTACAATGCTACAATCCGATTACTTGCTAATCTTTGATTCTATCGGAGATTAGCAAGTTTTATTTTTTCATAAATTTCCAACTTATGGTCTATTTTTTCTCTTTCTACCTATTTTTTTAAAAAAGTAATAACTGAACGCCTCCAACTTTTTCTTCTTGTCGAGTCTTTTTTCCTACTAAAAATTGAATAGATGCATACTGTTTTTCGGTTACAGTCAAACATCGAATGGAGCCTTTTGGAGGTAGATGACCTTTTATTCTTTTATAATGTAGATCTTCACCATCTTTACCTACAACAATCCGACTATATACAGAGAACTGAATCATTTCGAATCCATCTTTTAGCAAAAACTTTCTAAAATGTATATAGTCTCTTTTATTCTGCTGAGTAATGGTTGGTAAATCAAAAAATACAATCATTCTCATATAATTCTTCTTCACTATCATATCAATTAGCAATTATCATAATTATGAACGGCAAATATCTTTATTTCTGGAACTGAAATCTTATAAGATGAATCTCTTAACACCCTAACATAACTTTCAATTAAATATTCTGTTGCTAAAGAAACAGCCATATTGCCCTCTAGCATTGAAACTTCATAATTAAGTAAAGATACTAATTGAGCTTTTGGTAAAATAATATTTTCATCAGTATGGTGTGTTTTTAAGAATCTGCATGTAAAGATATCAACCAATGGTCTAAACGGTTCTATAAGATCATCAGCAAGATTAAATGGATTTTTCTGATTACAGTGAAAAATACCGATAGCAGGATAAAGACCGTGAGCAACTAAACGTCTTGCTATTTCTCCTCTTATAACAGCATAACCATAATTTAAACATGAATTTATAAGAGATGATTCTTCCGTCCTAACAAAATCATCTCCAAACAAAAACTTAAAATATTTAATAGCAGCCCTAGCCTCTATATTGTCAGGATCTCCTGACCTAACTTTCTTTGATAATTCAATAAGTGTATCTGGTCCTTCAAGCTCATTTAACTTCAAACACGATGCTTGATTTTTAATTTTTGCAGAGATAATTGCCGCTCTTAATCTTTTTGAAACAGGTTTTGGGCAACTAAGTTGCAGATTTAAAATTTTTAAAGGATTGCTATACTGAGAAAAAGCTAGAAAGATGCCATTTGGGAGATGTGATGAATCTGTGCTGAATATGGCAATCCCATATTCAGCAGCTTTAGACAGTACACCCTGCGTAATTATAACTTGAGGATTATCTATAATAACTGAAGATATATCCTCTAGAGGAACTCTATAATTTTCATCTTGTCTGACTATAAGAGCCCCATCCTTACACGACAATTTTGCTGGATTTGATATAATAACATTACGCCAACTCAAGTCTCTTCTCTGCTCCAGCTAGATAATAATTTCCTAGAACATCCACACGATATTTTGTAACGGATTTTGCTGTTTTAAGACCAATACTTCTTATTAGTCCTTTTTTATATTTTTCAGTAGATCTATCATGAAGAATAATGTTCACAGCACCTGTGGCCCTATCGAATCCATTAAAATATCCAAAGTATGTTTCTTTTTTAAGTTCAATTTTTATAAGATCATATTGAGTAACAGAAAAACACCACTGGTATGTATCGTCTATCACAGTCCATTCTGATTCATGTTTTTTTGCAACGCACGCTCTATTTGGAAGCTCTTTAGCAATAGCATATATAGGAACTAAATAATACTTACCTTCCTTAAAAAATATATCTACCCTGAATATATCTCCATTGCCAGCAATTCCATGTCTTATAGGAACACCTGAAAATGTTTCTTTAACTCTTACAGTTCGTACAACTGGATTAAGAGGATCTTCTTCTCCATTACTATTAGGCATATGCATTGGATTATTCGTTGTGAAGATCTTTGCTGAATCTTTTGCTTTTAGTTTCGAAATTTCATTTATGTTATTAGACTTACAATACGCTTCGAATCGTCGTTTTAAAGCATTACATAAATTCTTATTTCTAGTATCACTATCTACAATTTTTGAAATTCTGTCATATGAAAGCTCTGATAACTTAACTCTGCTTACAGCAACCTTTTCTTTATTCATTTCTTCAGTCTGACTTCTTACAGTATCAGCATGAAGAGCCCCTCTTCCTATTTTTTGTATTGCACGAGAAACAAATAATGTTTTAACCTTACTAATGTCTTCTTCTGTATAACTTTCAAACAATGACAACTCGTTTTTAAGCTCTTCAATATCTGAAGAGAAAACTCTTAAATTAAGCTCTTTTCTGAATTTAACCCATGGATATGGAAAATATAACTTCTGACTTCCAATTGATTTCTTTAATAGTAATTCTTCATCACTCTCTAAATCTGGATCTGATTGAGAATCTTTTAAGTACTGACGTTCTTTATGCTTTGACCAATACCCTATTAACTGAACCATTCTCCTTGAGCAACAAGCCACAACTGTTGCATCCACAGCATGGTGTCTATCATTTTCAGATCTGTTTTTATTGAGTCCCCAATGTTTTCTTAAATAAGCTGTAAGCTGACCTGATACAACTACACATCCTGACTTATCAGCTTTATCTGAAAGACGTAAATACTTATCAATAAAATTTTTTACAAAGCGACATGCATAACGAGTGTCATTTAGATTTCTATCTAAAAATTCTTTCTTTGAATTCCTATTAAGTGATTTTTTCAGTAAATTACAGCGTTTGTTCTTTCTTAATTTCTTATTTGATAAAACTCTTGCTTCAAATTGATTCCAATCAAGATTATGTGACATAAAATACTCATAAGGAAGCATATTTCCCTTATTTTGGTTCTCTTTAGTTAAAACTAATACCTTATTATCTTGAGAATCATTAAAAGAACGAGAGTAAGGAAGAACATGATCTACTTCCACATAACCTTGTTCAAATAATCTTCCTAAATCTATGGTTTCCCCAGAATATATTGACTTGCAATCTTGCTGTTTATATAAAGAGTACTTCTCAAGATTTTTACCAGAACGGATTCCAACACCAAAAATTCTATCAAATTCTTCTTGTTCTTTTTGTCGTCTTTCTTTAATTTCTTCCTGTCGCTTTTGTATATCTATACGTTCTTCAAATGTTTTAGATAAATCACGAGCAAGTTCAATATGAACCGACTTTGGTGATCCATATTTCTTTACTAATGCATTTACAACTTTTCTTGTCTGATTAATAACTCTCATCACTACAGGATTACGAGGTAAATCATCAAGCTCAGAGTTTATTATTAGCGTTCCATTTGGTTCTCTTCCTGAGAATAACGGAGGAAGATATTTTCTCTTCTCTTTACTATCTTGACTCTGCTTATAATGAGCATAACCAGCTTCTGAGCAAGCTACATCAAAACGTTTGCCCTGCTCCATAATGGGCACAATCTTTTTTAAAGCCTTTTCTGACAATGCACTAAACCCATTAAATCGGATTTTAAGCAATGCCTCAGCAACTTCAGACTTTTCTCCGCAATCTAAAAGATGCTTTTTGACTTCTTCATCGTCTTTATATATTGAAAGAATGTAAGCGATCCTGTTATACCTATCATAATTTCCTTGACTAATTTGTGTACTTAAAATATTCCACTCTTGCTCAAGGCTATTACTCATATAAGCATCTTTTATATTTTGATAGCATGAAGACTTATAGAAAATTTTACTTTCTGGATTTGTTTTTTTTGCAGTTTTTTTTGTATCTGTTGAGTCTTCACTAGTACTAGCGGTATCTTCTACTTTCTTCTTTTTAGATGAAGTAAGCTGGTCATAATTAAGACCCTTATATTTGTATTGATGATTTTTTGGCCAAATTCCTGATTTTACAAAAGCTGTTGTTAAAGAGCTATACCTTATATCACTCTTTTGTTCATAAATCTTATTTATAACAATAGAAATTTCTTCAACCGTAAGAGCTCTATCTTCACAATCTTCTGAGTATATTCGTAAGTTTAGTAACTTAGTTAGCCATACATGTCTTTCTGCAAAGTAATTAGCTTTTGGAGATCTAAGTTCGTCTTTTTCAAATCGACAATGACCAACCATCTTTAATAACTGTTCTCCTTGAAGGGGAGGTTTCTGTTTCCACAAAAATCCCGACTTTTTATCTCCCGTTCCTAAGATAGCTTTAAAGAAATCATCCGTTAATAAAGGGTTATGAAAAACTTCTTTTTGAACTGTAAGAATTTGCTTTAACTCTTCATTAAGCAAAACTCTAGATATAGATTTTGTATACTCATCTGCTTTATTACGTTGCGCATCAGGGTATTTATTTAGAATAGTTTCGCCTATAGTTCTGAAATGCTCATTAGTCAAAGCTAAAGAATTTTGAGCAAGACATTTTTTTATTTTCCCTTTCTCTGTGTCTTCTGTTTCTTCAGCTGATGATGACCAGTAAAAACCTCTATGTTTACAGATATGATAAATAATTCGTGCTAATTGATTATTAGAAAGAACTCCATCTAATCCTTTAACCCTAAGATTCCACGGATTTTCATGATGTTCATTATTTAATATTTCATCTTTTGAAGAGATTAAACCACTCTTTATTAAGTAATTTAACAGGGAATTTAATCGATTAGCTCTTCTATAAATACGACGTCTAGAAAGTCTACTAGTTCTTCTAACAAGATTTAAAGATTTACCTTTATCTTCTGTTTCAGCAGCTTTAAAAGCTCTTACGCCAAGGTCTACAATACGTTTATTCTCATCATCAACAACAGACCATCCAACTGATGCGATACCCAAATCAAGACCAAAGATTAAATCCATAACTAGACCTTTTACTTAATAAAAATATAAAATATATATTTATTGTAAATAAAAATGATACTAACTTTTTGTAGTTTAGTTCACATTTTTTTTAATAAGTGAGTCAAGAAGGTTGTAAGAGCTGAATGGATTTACTACAATAAATACTATTGTAGCATTGTAAGGGAATTAGACGTTGTTACAATAAGGTTTTCGAAAGATTACCGTACCCGACCCCACTTAGGTGGGGTCTTTCATTATATAAGTAACTACTTTTTCAAGTTCAATAAATCGACTCTACAGTGCCCTGAGTTTATAACTTTCCAAACTTTAAAGGAATGATCTTTAATAATACTGTGTACATCACCTGTCCTTTTATAGGATATATTTAAAAAAACCAAATTCCTTAATTTAAACATTCTACATCGTACTTAATTTTAGCAATAACGTCTTTTCTTTTTCGGTTTTGGTTCTTTCGAAGATCTGTGAAAGCTCTGAAATTATTAGATTCTTTTCAGGGTTACCTCAGTTACTCTGAATAACATAAGTTTTTAAACAGCAAGGGAAGATAACGTAAACTTTGGTTCTTCCGTAATTCTGTGGCTAATTAAATTTCATTGTGAATTTTATACAAGTCAGGATACAAAAAAGGTCGTTTCCTTTATGATTGTAATAGACAAAAAATCAATCTAAAAAAAACGACCTTATGAATATTGTAACTGATTTATTATTTAAAAAAATATTTCCTGACTTTAATATTTCTGATTTCTCTATTGATGATTCTAGTAATGAAATCACTCTTTACTTAGAGCCTTCAGCCCCTCCAGTATGCCCCCATTGTAAAAGCCATAAAGTAGTTGTCCATGAGTATAGAAAGAGAACTGTAAGGGACGATAAATTCTTTGGTTATGTATTTATCCTTATCATTACCTACAGAACCACTAAATGCTTGTATTGCGATAATTATGGCACCGAAAAAGTCTCTTTTATCTCTGATAATGCTAGGGTTACTAAGAGATTAGAAAACACAGTTATTGATGATTTAGAAAGGGCTGGCTCAATTAAAGATACAGTAGCTTAAACTGCTCTTAAATGGGATACCTGTAAAAAAATTCATAAGCGTTTTCTCCAAAGAACAATACCCTTTAATTTAGGAGATGCAACCCATCTGGCAATTGACGAATTCTCTATCCGAAAAGGACATAAATACGCCACAGTAGTTGTTGATTTAGATACAAGGAGGG
>OGXV01001243.1_pt1 | contig 15339 bp, 19 predicted proteins | sample 1576391 | NCBI WGS metagenome assembly OGXV01 (sample SAMEA3541586, study PRJEB24748) | human gut metagenome | biome: human gut; feature: human-associated habitat; material: faeces | place: China | collected 2012 | reverse complement strand
GGGACAGTACATGCGCAGCGGGCAAACTCCGGGCCGGTATGACACGCACACGACCAGCTGGGGACAGTACATGCGCAGCGGGCAAACTCCGGGCCGGTATGACACGCACACGACCAGCTGGGGACAGTACATCGATAACATTAAAAAAGCCCCTGGAAAGGGGCTAAATTTATTTCTTCTTAATCTCTTTCACGAGTCTGGCGACAGCCGTTATAAGGGTGGCAAGAGCGAGGATGATCTGAGGGAGGTTCTGGATAAGTTCGGTGCTCATCGATAAGACCTTTCTAAGGAAGGGATGCCGTTTCCGACAAAACAATTATCTCCAAATCAAGGTTTCTGCTCCAATTGATTTTTTATATCCCTTTACCTGTCCAAATAGTCTCTCTAAATTGACACCTCTATTTCTTGCTGGCGTAAAACCGCTTTTGATTTCATTTCTTTCGCGTGGTTGCAGCTCGGACAGCGGCTACTTTATCTGCAAATGCTTTACCTTCAAGAAAATCAAAATTTCTCGTGTTGATGAAAAGGAATAAAACAGTATAGCTATAACCGCGATGAATAATAAATTAACCTTATTTCGCATTGTGATTTATTCCTTCTTTTTTAAATTTAGCCCATACAGATTTTACAAGGCTGACGCTACATCCACAAAGTTTCGCTGTTTCCGCAATACTTGTCTTCCTTGAACGATACTCAATGATGCGTTTATGAAGCCGTAGATCTGCAGTTCGCCCCTGATACCGGCCTTGCCGTTTAGCCAGTTCAATACCCTCTTTCTGGCGTTTGCGACGGTTTTCATAATCATCCCTTGCCAGCTGCAGGGCAACTTTGAGTAACATATCCTGAACAGATTCCAGAACTACCTTCGCAACACCGGATTGAGCGTTAGCCAGTTCGGTAAGATCCACAATTCCGGGAATGGCAAGTTTCGCGCCCCGCTCTTTTATAGAGTTTATTAACGCCAGCGCACTATCGAGCGGTAAACGACTGATACGATCTATATGTTCTGCAATAACTACTTCGTCTGGCTGCAGATCATTTATCATTCGCTGCAGTTCCGGGCGATCAGCTCTTGCACCGGACGCCTTTTCTTTATAAATACCGGCAACATAGAATCCATTATTCCTGGCATTTTCTATAATTTCATTTTGCCGGGTCAAATCCTGTTCGTCTGTACTAACTCGCAAATACACTCGTGCTATTTTCATGTGATAAACCACCCCAGCAATCGATCAAACAATCATTTATCAAAATACTTTTTTCTTTCTTTTACTTCGTTGATTTTCATAAATCTCTCCCCACTGTTTTATTTAAGAAAGTCTTGTAAGGCTTCACGCCCGCCATTGCTTTCAGGCATCGAATTCACAATACGCCTGATGGCAGCCTTATGCTGGGGTGTCCTGTTCACAAGTTGCATTAGATTGTCATTAACTGTTTTAGCTATATGAAGATAGCCTTTATATTCTTCCGAATTAAATAAACGCCAAAAGAAACCACATTTACGCAGACGCTCTTCACACAATTTTAATGCAGCCAATTGTTTTCTAACTTCCAGCTCTTCATCTGGAATAGCCCCTTCTTCTACATATTCCCCCGGTTCTAACCGATAATGTTCGTCGAGGGGATCATTCAGATATTTGCTGTATGCCATATATTTATTCCACCTCTTCCTTTTCAAGGTTAAGACAATAATTCTCTACGCAGCACACAGCTTTTTTTAGAACATGAGATGGAATATTTTTGAAATCCCGTGGTATTTCCTCGCCTAGCATCGAAGGAAGCATTGCTACTCTAAGAAATACAAAAAACTGATTCCTAGCCGCTGTGGGACTGATCCCTAACTCTTTTGCTAAAGCGGTATAGGTATAACCATTTGCTACCCCTTCCGCAATAACCGCACCTTTACGCATTCGCTGAATGAATCTGATTTTATTTCGTTCCTTTTGGGCCTCTTCAGCTTGTAACCTTACAGAACTACGAGGTGTACCGCGTTGAGCAAAATGAGCAATGCCAAGCTCTTTCATTCGCTTTTGAATCTGGCTTGTTGGACGATTGAGCCGAACGGATACTTTTGCCAGCGAGTCGGTTCCCAAGATTGCATCCTCTTCCGGTGTCCAATTAATTTTTTGCACAGCGATGGCCTTCCATATTGAAGTAATTTTCATTGGGTATATCGCCAGCGATCCAATAGCTGGGATTGATAACCCACGAACGCCGGTCAAATGCTACAGCCTGGCGACAGTTGAACAACCAGGACCACCAGGCTGCAAAGCGCAAATTGCCCTCGTACAGAACCCGACCATGAGGGATACCAACAATGTATCTGGCTTTAGGTTTCCTGTTTTCCACTAATCTTCTCCCCTTGCTGCGCAGCTAGTTAACTAAGGTATACCCTAAAAGCCCACTCGTTAAGTGTATGGCTTTTTTACTGCATATACAGTTTAAACTGGCTAGGGCAATCAAGGCAACTTAAAAAAGCCATTAATGTGATAAAAATGAAATGACATCAATTATGAATGTGGTAGCATCGTTGAATGTTAAATCATTCAATAGGAGTGAAATGATGGATCTAACACAGATTTCATTGCGAACGTCGAGAGATCAAGTCGAGCGTATCAAAACCTATGCTAAAGCAAGTAACCTGTCAGTTAACGCTTTCCTGGTTAACCTGATAGAGAACTCACTAAACAACATTGCTAATGATGGAACACAGAGCGAACTTACACGGCTTGTAGCTGAACCGGTCAAAACACTTTCAAGGCTTCATCACAAAATTTGCGATCCCTGGAATACAAATGAACCTGCTGATCTGACTCCCGCTGAAATAGCTTTTTTGACAGATGCGGCCAGGAAGCAACTGGATAGCAAACATTTGGCTGGCCCTGATTACTTTGCAATACGTGACCGCATCGATAATACCCTAATAGAAAGCAGTCTTGACTATTATCAGGATCTGTTCGGCTTTGCACATCGCTTCTATATTCGTGATGAAGAATCCAGAAGGACGTTTGCAACCGAACACGCGCCGGTAGGCATCCAATCCGTCGATTATTCGTTTACGGTTGGGAACAAGACCTTTACGATTATTGTCCGGGGAAATGACAGTAATTCCTTCGATACACCGGAGGATAACCGCCCTCCTGTTCTGGCGTTTACCTGTGAAACCGCGCAATTTGATACCCGCCATGATTGGGATACTTTCATTGCACTGGTGAGGCTCATGAACGCAGTACATAATGGTGAAGAATCTAAATGCCACGCCGGTACGCATACCCGCCTTGGCCGCCGTATGGATAGCGAAAAACCATGGTCACTTTTCTTAGGGAGACTGCAGCTGCTGCTGAAAGATAGCGAGCTAAAGGATATGGCTGTAGAATTTCATAAACTTGTTAATGGTGATGCGGCTAACGTTATCAAACAAATACGTTTACTTTACGGTGAGGGTTAAACATGAAAATATTTGCTCTTATTTTTTATATTTTCCCTTTGGCTTCTTTTGCTTCAAACGAAAATGTAGATCACGTTTTTATAAAGGCATTTCAGGCTGCAGTGGCTTCATCATTATGTACAGATGTAGCTAATGTAAGTAAAGATACCCACCTGAAAAAGAAAATTTCGTAAAATCAGCGGCTACGATTTTAGCCGCTAAAGAGTTTTCTCAGGTTCCTGCTGGCGTCATCATCATCACTGCAATCATTCCTACTGCCACCGCGAGCATGAGAGCTACTCCGATATTAATTACAGCTACAGCCGCTTTCCTGGGCGTCTTTTTATATTCAGGAATAAGCCAGAGCAAAACAATCCCGATAAGTACAGCCACTGCCCCCATACCCAGAGGCTTCCAGAAAATTTCCATTAATTCTCTTCCTTCTATTTATCTTTAAATTCATCCTGCAGCTTATCAATGCCTTTAGTCAAATCTTTACTTTTGCCATCTTCATAATCAGGCCATGGAATAAACATCTTTCCTGATTCCTGCATCATTGCAATTGATGTAGGACAGCGCCATTCATATCGAATTAGCGGAACCATTCTCACCGGTATTGAACATTGCACTGTCAAAAAATATAAATGCGAGAATTAATGAAAGCACGGAACAACCAGTATTCCAGAAATTTTTTCCACGTTCAGAATAAAATGAAAATACTATAACCATTACTAAAGATGAAATAAACCCCAGCCATTGTGACGCAACTGAAAGTTGTGAAAGTGTTTTAACTGTATAAATACCTTCACCAGAAATGAAAGACAAAATAAACGGTGAGATAATAAAGCAAATTGCTGGAAAGCAGGTAAATACAAGTTTGGCATTATTTTTGATTAACTGGCGTTCTCCAGAAGCCGCCGCGATCATCGACTGCCACATGATTTTTACCAGTGCCAGCATCAGAACACTGCAGATCAACATATATAGCACGGCGTACTCCCAATCCTTAGACGGTTTGAAAATTACTTGCAAATAGGACAAAATGTCCTATTATAGATACAGGACATAATGTCCTACTCAAGGGGTGATAGGGAGGCTGCCACCTCCCTATCCGACACCAAAAATCCGTGCAAGGAATTTCAAATGTCCCGTATATCGTATAGGAAAATCGACTCAGAGAACAGCAAGCGCCTTGCTTTGTTATCCCTTCGTGAATTTCTGAACGAACTACCAAAAGTCACCATTGACGAGATAGAAGGTCTGGCGGCTACCAATACCCATCTGGTAGAACAGATCCCACGCTACCTGAGTGAGATGGTAAGCTACGAATGCCGTTTAATTGGTTTCTGAATGTCATGAACTATAAGGATGAATCAAATGAAAAATGAAAAGCCCTATGCAGGTTTGCTTAAACCAGAACATCTTTACTCGATGTTAAGAGCCTACATCATCGAACACGCACCCTTTGCGCTGTCAACTGTTGTTGTATCCGACGTGATTAACGCATATATGGGTAGAAAATCTGGCTATCCATTTCTAATGTCCGATGATTTACCGCCAAAATTCAGCGGTAAAGGTTTTGAAATTTTCGGTGCTTACAAAAACACCGAAAATGAGAGCACGCTGATCGAAAACTCAGCGGCATGGACTTGTTGTAAATTAACCTATTTAGAAACAGAAGATGACGTCAATACTTTTAATGAAGCCCTTAATGCAATGATGCGCTGGATGTACGCCACGGAGTATCTAATTAAGGACGAATGCGGCTACCTTCCTACTCAGAAATTATTTAGCGAATTAACATTAAAAATCAAACGTGAGTACGGCGACAACTAAATTAAAGGCCGGCATCCCGGCCTTATTTAACATTTTTCCACGCTGACGCAGGTACTTTATCCCATATTTTCCCATGAATTACTTCCGCTTTTCTGTGGTCGTATGCCCCCAAAAAATCTACCATATGTTCTTCGGGTACAGTGTCCCGTTTATGTTCATAAAGGCGTTCAACTGTATCTATCGCTCTGCAGCGCCGGAACATATACAAAAACTCGGACCTTTTATCTGAATGACTCACTTAGTCAGTCCTTTTGCCTTAGCCTGGTCTGCTGCATCTGCAATATCTTTAATCATTTCGCTCATTACATCTGCGCTGAACAACGGGCCTGCTGGAGTCATCACGGCGGCATGATACAGTTTTAGCGGTGTACCTTTGCTGTATTGTTCGCTGGCACTAATACGTAAAACGGAGTAAGACACTTTTTCAGTATTGGAGCCGCAAACCTTTTTATTCACGTCAATAATACGACTGTCTTTATTATCTGAAAGAGTCTGCGTAAGCACGCCAGAGTAAAGACATTTAGTGTCCTGTGAGATTAAATTAATTTCTTTTGGCGTAATGTTATTTTTGTCAATCGGAGTATCCAGCGTCACCATTATTGGTGTTTCATCAGTATTTCCTTTTATCGCATTCTCAACCGTTGCACAGCTGGCACATGGGATACCGGTAGCATAAGTTAAAGGGGTAAAAATTAATAAAAACGCTGCGGTATATATTTATTTCATTTCCTGTCCTTAAAAGGCATCTTTCGATGCCTTTTATTTTAATGTTAAAGCGAGCGCGATTTAGACTGACTGTTATTTAACTTCTGCGCTTCATCCTGGGTCAGTTCGCTCTTTACCTTCCCTACTCCACGAGAGTAAGCCACCTCGTAATTTTGCCCTACTACCGGCTCCTTCTCCCAGGCATTTCTATTATGCTGTACTAAGCCTTTCTGAGACAGCTGGTAGACGTGGCGATCGTCAACGTGTAGCACTTGTCCTACATGGGAATGCGGATAAACGTTCTTGGACGCCTGCTGCGCCTCGGAAAGCTGATAAATGCCTTTTGGCAAACCGGCCTCCGGCAATACCTTCTGTGTTTGCCATTCACCACCGACCACTTTATCTACCTGGCAGCTACCGTTGAGCACACATATTTTCATGGAGCCTTCTGGCTTCATGATAACCCCGATGTCGCTACTGTTACGACCTGCAGGCATCGCTGCATCTTGCGTATAACTGCGTTTTTGCATTGGTCTTACTCCTTATAATTTTACTGGCCCGCAGGCAGGCCAGTGTCAGAACGTCTTACATAGCGTGGCGAATGGTCCGCTTTTTCTCTTTTTCCTGAACGAGTTTTTTCTCTTCGGTCTGGACCTGTGACTGCTGCTGTTTTTTATTCAGCTGGTCAGCAATGACGGCTTTCAACTGCATCGCCACACCTTCCCGGCCAAGAGAACTATTTACGGCCAGATCGTTAAAGTCAGTGTAACGATCAGCGCGGCGAATAATATCAAGCTGCTTTTCCGATAGTTGCGCTGCCTGCAGTACCTTCACTTCGGCATCCGGGAGTGGCTTATCACCGCTCGTATGAGCCTCCAGTTTGCGCGAGGCGGTCTGGTGAGCAAGATACGCCGCCGGTTTAATCTGGCTGAGTTCGTCTTTCCCAGGTACTTCACCTTTAGCAAATACCGGGAACACCGCCACACCGCCGACAGCTTTCGCTGTCTCCAGCGCCTTTTCCCTGCCAACGTTTACACTGGCCTTATCCTTCACCTTCATTTTGCATGACTGAGAAATATCATCATCACCGGCAATGATGATTGGCTTATCGGGGTAGGCTTCTTTAAGTGCTTTAGCGACAGGTTCCAGATTACCTGAATCGAAGGCGGCGACCGTTGGCATATTAGTAGCCTCTGTGATGCTCCCTGCCGTTGCGTAACCTTCGGCCACGATCAGCACCGGGGATTCTTTAAGCGCGTCCAGCCCGCCAACGACATGGAAACATCCCTCTTTACGGGCGTTCTTGGCAAAACGTTTTGTGCCGTCCTCGTTGATGTACTGCATGGTCCATTGCTTACCCTGGACATCATAAGCAGGGATAAAGGTTTTCTGCCCTTCCTTGTCAGTGAACACGCCTTTATGCACCTGCAGCCCTTTTTTCTCCAGGTAAGCAGTTTGCTGCTGAGGTTCATTGAGTTTGGCGAGCTGCTTTTCAACACGCTTTGCAGAGGACTCATGTTCTTTTTGTTGCTGTGCCGCTTTTTCGGCCTGTTTCTGAGCTGCCTGCGCCCGCAGGAGCGCTTTTTCTTCGTCGGACTGCACATATCCCTTGGAAGACCAGCGTAACTCTTCTTTAGTGCGGTTGTTCTGCATAAAGCCTGCAGGATGGCCGTCAGTGTGGATGATATAAAAACCTGACTTCTCCCCTTTCTTGTCACCCTCTACCGTGATCCGATGCTTCTCACCATCCATAATTGGATGCTTCTGGCCCCGGTCAGTATCGGCATCGAGGATGCACCCAATATCTTTTAACGCGGTTTCCACTTCCTCCTGCAGCGTCATTGCCGGTGACTGCTCGATCACTACGTTTTCAGGTTTCCACTTCGCCAGTTTTTGCATATCAGCCCCGGCTTCGGCGTACCAGGTTTTTTTCTCTTTGTCCCATTTAGCGCCAGCTGCTTTAGCTTCTGCACGGTCTTTGTAAGGGACGGCCAGATCCTGACGCTCACCCACTTCCGGCGTTACGTCTTTCACAGATGCAACCGGCGTATTTTTTTCTGCAGCTGCAGCTGGCTCACCGCTCCATTTTGCAAATTTATCAAGAGATACGCCTTTTGGTACAAACCAGGTCTGTTCGGTTCGATCCCATTTAGCCCCAAGCGCTTTGGCTTCATTGCGTTCTTTGTAGGGTACATTGATTGGGGTATTTTCCTGCGCAACATTCAGGCTGAATTCCGGGAGAACTCGCCCGCCGTCTTCACCAAGGAAAACAGCCTCATTATCGCCCGGTTCCGGCCCCAGCGCATCCAGAGCGCGTTTCATTTCATCCGGGCTGTCAGCACCCTCCATCAGGCTTTCAACACGGTCCTGATACCATTCCTGCGCTTCTCCTGGCGGGAGTACGCTAATCTCATCATCAGGCTTGATAACACCTTGCGTTAAGGCTGCTTTTTCTGCGTCAAGCGTTTGGTAAAAATTGTTCTGCAGGTCATTCAGATCGACCTGACCGTTATCGATAAGACGTGAGTCATAAATTGAACGGTTATCCCCTTCGTTAACGGCGGCCAGCGCCTTAACCGCGCTGTTGGTCTGCATGATGATATTCACATGCTCATTCTGGCCGGGATTTTCCACAATGGTATATTTCGGCTCAGGCAGGAGGGTTAATGCTAAATCAAGCTCACGATATGCGCTCTTAATTTTGTCCTGAGCCTCATTCCAGTTCTGACTGAATGAAGAATGAAATTCGCTGTTACGCTTCCAGAAATCACTATCCTGATTGCTGTTCTGCGCATCAAAGAGGACGTTACGCGATAGTGTAAGCTGGCGACGGTTCATATTCTGGACGTGCTTAGAAAGGCCACTATCGAGATTAGAAAGAATGAATTTCTCAGCACGATACTGCCGCTGCTGTTCGGGTGTAACAGACGTTTCAGGTTTAGTGCTCATATTGATGCGCCCCGTTTCGATGGCGTCAGCATGCCGCTTAATGTTTTCCTTCAGCTGTTCTTGTAGTTCCTTGGGAAGCGCTGGCTTGTTAAATAATTCTGCCCTCTTCCTTTCACGATAAACCTCAAGGGATTCCTCTTCTGACGCAGGCGCTGCGGAAGATTCTCCATTAGGTTTTGACGCCAGAAAACTGGAATTAGGCCACCAGTTTTTAGGAAACTTAGCGTCCTGCGGTAATTCTCGCGGGTCGCCACTGATATTTTCAATCTGACTCTGAACCTTTTTAGCCGCTAAAGTCAGGTTATTATCTATGCTGACAAAAGCGGTTTTAAGGGCATTACTTTGCCATTCATTATCAGAAGAGAATCCCGTTCCGGGTACACGTTCATCACCGATATACGTCAACGCTTTTCCGCGCCCAACCACATCAGTATGAACAGGAATAGTATTGCCGTTACTGTCTTCATAGTTAACACGAATGGTTTCTTCGCCCAGCTCACCAGTGCCACGACTGTAATAGGTAACGTAACCAGCTTCCTCCGCTGTCTGCTCCAGAGTCATGAAAGTGAAATGGTAAAGTTGCACTGTTTCAGCATCGAAAATCTGCGGGTTAGTCAGCCGCTGTACCTCGGCCAAGACCTCATTATGCTCTTTTACGCGCAGCTCTGTTTCCAGCGTTACCGGTTGTTCCTGTGTCCTCTGCTGTTCAAGGCCCAGCACGAAGCCCTGGATTTTTTCAGCGTCAGCTGCAGCACGGAAAATTTCCAGCGGATCATCCTGCAAGGCTTTAATCCAGGATTTAACATAAGCGACATGCTGAGAAGGGTCATGACCTATTCCCAGCTCATCGCCCATGATCATGCTGGCAATTTCTGCGCGAAGTTCCTCTTTGGCGTAACCTTCACTACCAAAAGGATGGGCCAGATCACGATCAAGGCGTGAGGCGTGACCGGTCCAGTGGCCCAGCTCATGAAGTGCAGTGGCATAGTAACGGTCGGCACTTGGAAAAGCGGCCTGCTGCGGTAAGTGAATACTGTCTGTAGACATGCGGTAAAAAGCGCGGTCTACCTGGTCATGTGAGATTTTCGCGCCAGAGGCTTCAAGAATGGATTCGGCACGTTCAATGCTGTTCCAGCTCTTATCCTGGCGAACGGCCATTGGTGGAAGACCGTCAATCTGCTCCGCATTAAACACTGAGGCGATAAATACTTTCGGACGCTCCAGCTGGACGGTTTCCTTTACCGGCTTATCATCTTTATCGAGCACAATGCTACCATCATCGTTGCGCTTGATACGTTCCTCAGTGAATTTCCAGTATTGGACATGCGTACTTTTTTCGCCTTTCCTCACCTGCGCACCTGCAGCTGTCGCCTGCTTATAGGTCATCCAGCGCTGATCGCTGTAACCCTGCGCCATAAGGTGAATCGCGTTAATGCCCTTATAGCGTTTACCGGTGGTAGGGTTCATGGGAAGAGCGGCACCTGGTGCGCCCGGATTCCATGGCTTCTGCCATGGCGCCGTACCCTCTTTGAGCTGGGCTATCAGGTTTTCAGCCACAATCTCATGAAATGGTTTTTTCGCTTTAGCTTCTGCCATGGTCGTTACTCCGCATCAAAAGCACTTTCATATGCGTCACGCGCATTCAGTGCATCATCTTCGAACGCTCCCGCAAGATCAGCTTCATCCGGGGAAAACTCGGCTACATATCCCGGTGTCATCAGATCGCGATATTTATCCTGTATTGCGTCGTTAACATCAGGGCGAATTACTGCGTTAGTGTCAGTCATATACTGCCTCCACGATTAAGCGCGTTTTACGGGGTTATAGTTCGGACTACCTTTAATATCCGGGTAAGACTCCTTACAGGTGGGATAACCGCTGCAGGACCAGAAGTGACCGGCTTTTTTGGACGGACGGCGAATAAGCCCTTTACCGCATACCTTGCATTTGTACTTCTCAGAAATTTGCACACCACCGGCAACTTTGATAGCCCCAGCGTTAATAACCTTAATCTGATCTCGTACAAATTTTTCCTGCATCTTCACAAAGGAATCAACGTCACGTTTGCCCTGCTCAATTTCCAGCAACATACGTTCGTTGATTGCTGTCATGACCGGGCTTTTAACCAGTTCTGGCAGAATGGCTATCAGCCCCCTTCCCAGCCTGGTACTGATAATGTCTTTGCCTTTGTTTTCGATAAAGCCACGTTTCTTTAACTCGGCAACGATTGTGGCGCGGGTGGCTGATGTACCAATACCATCACCTTCACGCAGTAATTTTTTCTGCGCCGGGTCTTCAACGTATTTATGAATATTTTCCATTGCGGTGTTGAGCGTACCGTCATTAAAGCGACGTGGCGCTTTAGTTTTGGCATCCTGACGCTGTGCCTGAGCACAAATAATTTCGTCACCATTTTTCATTGATGGAAGAGACTGCTCAGACTCATTTTCTTCGTCTTCATCCTCTCCATCTGAATAAACATCTTTCCACCCGTTTTTAGTCGTTACGCGGCCACCGGCCCCAAACGTTTCACCATTAACATCAATAATAATTGTCGTCGCTTTATATTCATGCACTGGGTAAAACTGAGCCAGGTATGTTCTTACAATGAGATCGTAAATATTACGTTCTTCTGGCGTAAGCCTCTCAATGTTACCTTTGTGCATCGTTGGAATAATGCCGTGATGCGCTGTCACCTTAGAGTCATCAAAAGTTTTTGATTTGACTTTTGGATCAGCCTTATCGATTAGGGCAGATATTCCCGGATAAGTAACCCGAAGAGAATCCAGAATTTGAGGCGCATCTGCGTGTTGAGATTCAGGCAAATAAGAGCTATCGGAACGTGGATAACTGGTAAGTTTATGCGTTTCATAAAGAGACTGACATATAGCCAGCACTTGATCGCCAGAATAACCAAACTTACTTGAAGCAACAGCTGTTATACCACCAAGAGAATAGGCTTTAGGGTGATATTTTTTCTTAGGCTCTTGCTTATATTCTACAACCTTACCGGTTTTCCCGGTTAAAGCCGCTACTAATTTATCGGCTTCTTTAGTGTCAATAAGCCTTCCCTCAGAATCAAGACCAGGCTGATCTTCTCTGGCCTGCCATGCCGCAACAAACGCCCCTTTTTCATGTTTAAAGACAGCTTTGATATTGTGATACGGAATTGGTTTGAAGTTTTCAATTTCAAGATCGCGGGCAACAACCAGCGCCAGCGTTGGTGTCTGAACTCGCCCGACCGTCAACAGAACACGCGAGCCACCACGCGCTGCCGACAGTGTGAATCCTCTTGAAAGGTTCATGCCAACCAACCAGTCAGCCCGGCCACGCGCAAGAGCTGCACGACCAAAATTCACATATTTATCGTTGCTCTCCAGACCTTTCAGCGCCCTGGTAACACTTACCGTATCGTTCGCATTACACCAGTAACGCAGGACCGGTTTAGTGCATCCCATGTCATCAAGAATTTCATCAACCAGTAACTGCCCCTCGCGATCCGGGTCGCCAGCATTAACAATAGTGTCAGCCCGTTCTACCAAATGCCGGATGGTTTTCAGCTGTTTCTCAGCATCTTCACGAGGGTTAATAATCCACTTTTCCGGGATAATTGGCAGATCATCTTCTCGCCAGATTTTTTTGCCGCTCTCATTGCGCGGTACATTATCTGGTGTATACACATCCGGTTCGGCCTGCTCATACATATGACCAAAACACCAGGTCACATAGTCACTACCGCACTCAATGTAACCGTCTTTTTTATTTGTTGCGCCTAATATTTCAGCGATAGCTTTCGCAACACTTGGTTTTTCTGCAATGAATACTCTCATTTGACACTCCCTATTTCTGCCATAAGCGCTTTAACTTCTTCACTATCAGGGACACATGAATCAACGTTATTTAATTCACAACTGAAAACATCAAGAATGAATAGAGCAGACTCCAGATCCTGTATCAATTGATGTTTATCAAGGCAATCTTCAATTGCGTACTGTGATATATGTTCAATCACATCAGCGGAGCGATGACAGACCGTGATAATTTCACTTCGCCTTTTTTTATCTTCACACTCTGATAAATTCCCCAAAAGCGCCTCAGCAATGAGGCTGCGATAACGAATAGTTTTCAAAGCATACATAATGAGATTATTCATACGGTATTATCCTCATCCGAAGAATTCGTAAGGCAATCTGGTTTTTTCGGAAAAGGACGTGGATAAGGTTTATCAGGAGTAAGGTTATAGGTACGATTTTCCACGCCAGAAACCTCTGCCAACTTACTTAAAAATTCATCCTGAGATTCAATCCAGCATCGAATCCAGAAACATTTATCCATAAGCTCTGGTGCTTTTTCATATAACAATTCGAGTAGTTCGCGATTTTCATCAATTCGTTTTAAAATGCCCCGATTGGTTTTTGAAATAACTTTTTCCAGTGCCTCTAATTTTTCCTTCTCCGCACTCTTATGAAATAACCCCATATCAATTCCCATATTCTTTTTTACCAGGTCATTACAGGTAATACCGTAGAAATAATCTGTGACTTTGTGACCGCACCGAAGTATCTCCCGTCAAATGATGATGCGCTGCGGTCAGTCATCAGCAACAGTTCAGATTTACCCAACGTGTACACTTCACGAATGGCGGGCAGTTTACGCCCGCCCGGATCAGCGCTTAACGGCTTGCTGTAAGGCAATAACTGTCCATTGACGTAAACACCATCATCACGAAAAGCGACTTCATCGCCTTTAGCCGCTAAAATCCGCTTCATCATCTCGCCATACCCCCCAGGACAAAAGCCGCTGCCGATGTAACCGCGCTTCTGTGCCAGGGAGAAAATAGCCTTTTCAGGCGGGCAGAAAATTACATAGTCGCCCTTCTCTGGCGCTTTCTGGCTGATTTTGTACAACCCAACAGGGATACTTTTCGTGGTATTGATGCGTAACCCGGCGGCATATCCAAGGCCACACACAACTGCACCAATCAATGAAGCTGAAATAACGCCAATGGCAGCGTACCGGGTCACTTTTTTCATATTGCGATAGCCTCATTACTGGCGTCATCATTCGCAGCAACTGCGGCGCGAATACGGTCGGTAGTTTTTGGCTCAGGTACTGAGGCACGAAGCGAGAAAATTTCATCTTGGAAGAACAACGGCTGTTTTCCATAAATGGCCGGGAACCCTGCCACGTAAACCACCATGTCGCCGCGCTCGGTGATCAGACCTTCTGCATTCTTTTTAGGTCCAGGCATACGCAGGCATTCGTCCACAGTCAGCAGCGGGCGCTGTACTTCCTGCATGGTTTTGGACACGCCACCCAGTATCGCGCTGGCACGTTTCCCGCTGGTTGTGATCTGCTCTTTGATAACCGTTGTCTGCCCGGTCAGCTTAGAAAGGTGCTCGGCTGTCTCGGTACGGTTAGGTGGGTATGCGTTCTGCACATGGCAGTTCGAGGTGATTGTTTCATCCGGCCCGTAACCTGTCTCACGGCTACGCAGCTGGTTAATATCCTGACAGATGAGGTAGAACTTGATGCCGTAACCCGCAAGGAAGGCCAGCGATTCCTGAATGATTTCGAGTTTACCCAGGCTTGGGAACTCATCGATCATAGCCAGAAGACGATGTTTGTAGGTTTTCTTCGTCTGTACCCTTTTGGTTCCCTGGACAGAAAAACCAAACGCCTGTTTAAAGCGCTGCCACAGCGTAAGGTTGTTATTGACGCGCTCAAACTCCATCTTATCGGCCAGCAAGCGAACAATCATGTTCAGCATGATTCGTACCAGCGGGCGCAGACGAGCTTTATCGTTTGGCTGAGTGACGATGTACAGGGAAACCGGATCGTCATGGTTCATAAGGTCTTTAATTTTAAAATGTGACTCGCTGACGTTGCGGGCCACAACCGGATCACGGAAAAGGGCGAGGTAAGATTTTGCAGTAGACAGCACGGAACCGGCTTCCTCTTCCGGGCGGTCCATCATGTCTCGGCCAGCTGCACCTACAACCGGATGATTCTCGCCGTTTACGTGGCCGTATTGCGTCATTTCCATCCACAGTTCCCCAGCCCCTCTTTCCGGGTCGGCCATGATGGAATCAACATACGGAAGCGTTGCTGGCGTACCATCATTTTTGTGCTTGTAAAGTACATGGAGGATCACACCAACTAAAAGCGCCTGTGATGTTTTCTGCCAGTGGTCGTTCAGCCCTTTACCGTCCGGGTCAACTATCAGCGTGGCAAGGTTCTGAACGTCGCCAACTTCGTTTTCAGTACCCACACGGATTTCATCGAGAGGATTCCAGGCGACGGAACCATTGGCAGCTGCAGGTTCGAATTTCAGACACAGATTCTTGGCGTATTCTTTACGCCAGCCCGCCGTCATCGCCCACAGTTCACCTTTAAGGTCAGCCACTACCGTTGAATGTTTC
>OGXV01001241.1_pt1 | contig 15370 bp, 14 predicted proteins | sample 1576391 | NCBI WGS metagenome assembly OGXV01 (sample SAMEA3541586, study PRJEB24748) | human gut metagenome | biome: human gut; feature: human-associated habitat; material: faeces | place: China | collected 2012 | reverse complement strand
GAGTACCTGGTGTTGCGGGATGCAGAGAGCACCACCAAGGTGCACCTTGGTGACATTTCGGTGCTTTTGATCGAGAATACCGCCTGTGCGATTACCACCGCTTTGATGAGTCAGCTGCTGCAGCATAAGATTAAGGTGATTTTTTGTGATGAGAAACGCAATCCCTGCGGCGAATTGACGGCCTATTACGGCTGCCATGATTGCAGCCAAAAGCTCAAAGATCAGCTTAGCTGGACCCGGGATGCTAAACAGTTGATTTGGACCGCCATTGTGGGCGAAAAAATCAAGAACCAAATGTTGGTGCTCCGCGCGGTCCAGTCCCCGCGGGCAGATCAGCTCTGCCGGTATTTGGACGAACTAGAGTTTGGGGACCGGACCAATCGAGAGGGTCATGCGGCCAAGGTGTATTTTAATGCCCTTTTTGGTTCCCATTTCAGCCGCAGTGACGACTGTCCCACCAACGCGGCATTAAATTATGGGTATAGCTTGATTTTATCCTGTTTTAACCGCGAGGTGGTGGCAGCCGGGTATTTGACCCAGCTGGGCTTGTTCCATGACAATATGTTCAATACTTATAATTTAAGCTGCGATTTAATGGAGCCTTTCCGCCCATTGGTAGATGCGTGCGTACATAAGTTAGCGCCCAAGCAGTTTGAAAAGGCGGAGAAAGTGGCCGTTTTGTCCATCTTAAATCAAGAGGTGCAGTTGGACGGCCGGGTGCAAACAGTGCTCAATGCCATTCGCCTGTATGCAGCCAGCGTGTTCCGCGCTTTGACTGCCCAGGATGTGGCAGAAATTCATTTCCCGGTAGCTGCGTATGAGTTATAGATTTATGCGAGTGATTGTGTTTTTTGATTTGCCGGTAAAGACTGCCCAGGACCGGCGAGAGTATACCCGTTTTCGCAAGAAGTTGGTTAAGAGCGGTTTTGTGATGATGCAGCAGTCGGTGTACTCCAAGATCGCTTTGAACCAAAATAACGCAGCCGGTATTTGCGCCGGGGTGCGGAAGTGTAAGCCCCCGGCCGGCGTGGTGCAGATCTTGACCGTAACGGAGAAGCAGTACGCCAAAATGGAACTGGTGGTAGGCTGCAACGACAGCAATGTGGTGGCCACGGATGAAAGGTTGCTGATTTTATGAGGATCGCTTTGGACTATTTTCCGGAGCCGTTGGCTTTTGAAAACCAAACGGCCATAGTTTTGACGCTGGAAAATAAAACGGTTTTTCGCCGGGTGGTCAACGCCTTTTTAGAGGATTGTGCAGATGAAGTGTTGACCTTTTCCCAGGAATGGAAGCCTTTTGCTTTCTCCAAACAAGGGCTTTATATTGCGAATCTATTGCAGCCGGATGCGGATGCCAAAAAGTTGATGAACCATGTGGCATCTGCTATGGAACAGACACTCAACACCGAGCTGGCAGAGCCTTTGGCGCTTGTGCGCCAGGACTTATTACAGTTAGGAGATGCACTTACCGCCCGGTTTGATTATGATGTAGCCTACCAGAATGATTTGGAAGCGGCTGCCGTTGTGAAGCTTTTGCAGTTCCGTTTGCGGCGGGAAGAAAGTACAGCAGCCGAGCGCCTGGCGCGATTTTTGATTTTAACTTCCCGGTATTTGAAGGTGCGTATTTTTGCCATATCCAATTTGTATTTGTACTTTGAGTCGGAGGAGGTGAGCCAGCTGCTACATACTCTATCTTTGCATCAAATTCGGATTTTAGACTTAGAGTGCCAGGCACCGGTGTGCGTAGATGCGCGCGCCAAACTCTATGTGCTGGATCGGGATTTGTGCACCATTGACAATTCCGTTTCGCCATAATACAATGGTACTAGATCTTGTGGATTTGCCCTGCGCTGTATAGTGGGCGCAGCTTATTTGAGGTTTGAGGTTTGAGAATAGTGTAAATCCATAAGGTAGTGAAACAAAACCCTTTTCGCTTTATCACAACCCAGCGTTTGAGAATAGTGTAAATCCATAAGGTAGTGAAACAAAGGACATAGGCATATTATAGATTATAGTGTTTGAGAATAGTGTAAATCCATAAGGTAGTGAAACATGGGGCTACAACCCCCACGCCGTAGCAATGTTTGAGAATAGTGTAAATCCATAAGGTAGTGAAACTGAATACATTGCAACTAATTATCTTTGTAGTTTGAGAATAGTGTAAATCCATAAGGTAGTGAAACAATATATCACATGAACCGGTCACCCGATGGGTTTGAGAATAGTGTAAATCCATAAGGTAGTGAAACCGATGACAGAAGAAGCGTACAAGGCTAATGGTTTGAGAATAGTGTAAATCCATAAGGTAGTGAAACTGCGTCGGTGTCAAAGTTGTATTCGCTGACGTTTGAGAATAGTGTAAATCCATAAGGTAGTGAAACTTGAATTGAAAAAGGGTAAAATTCCAACAAGTTTGAGAATAGTGTAAATCCATAAGGTAGTGAAACGATTCAAACGTTTCCTGTTGGTATTCATAGTTTGAGAATAGTGTAAATCCATAAGGTAGTGAAACCTGACAACACGCACACGGCAACTGTGCTTGTTTGAGAATAGTGTAAATCCATAAGGTAGTGAAACTGCGGCGCTTGCGGAGAAGTCTAAATACTTGTTTGAGAATAGTGTAAATCCATAAGGTAGTGAAACTGCTCATCCCTTGCTGTTTGCCGGCAAGCGTTTGAGAATAGTGTAAATCCATAAGGTAGTGAAACTATGTATATGATAATAATGCAAATGTGATCGTTTGAGAATAGTGTAAATCCATAAGGTAGTGAAACCGGATTTAACACGAATTTCTGCTTCTTGGTGTTTGAGAATAGTGTAAATCCATAAGGTAGTGAAACGAGGAGTTGTACCACTGGTACATTGCAAAGGTTTGAGAATAGTGTAAATCCATAAGGTAGTGAAACACGAGCGTGCAATTCATACCCTAACTCTCGGTTTGAGAATAGTGTAAATCCATAAGGTAGTGAAACCGCCTTTTTGTTTTGTGTTGCTTTGATCTGGTTTGAGAATAGTGTAAATCCATAAGGTAGTGAAACATAAACTTGAAACAACGCTTCATCGCAGATGTTTGAGAATAGTGTAAATCCATAAGGTAGTGAAACAACTTGGATACTGCTTCAAATAAAGCAACGGTTTGAGAATAGTGTAAATCCATAAGGTAGTGAAACAACACATTAGCGTGCGGCTATCCCCCGCGAGTTTGAGAATAGTGTAAATCCATAAGGTAGTGAAACTTTAATTTCTGTTTTATATCGGCGAACCCAGTTTGAGAATAGTGTAAATCCATAAGGTAGTGAAACCAGCAAGACGGATATGTTTGAGTATTGCGTGTTTGAGAATAGTGTAAATCCATAAGGTAGTGAAACCGTCGCTTATCAATTCAATGACAAGCAATAGTTTGAGAATAGTGTAAATCCATAAGGTAGTGAAACTCGTTTTTTGTCCTTTCGTTAGTTTTTTTGTTTGAGAATAGTGTAAATCCATAAGGTAGTGAAACCAAACAACGGTTATTGATTATCAAAGACCGTTTGAGAATAGTGTAAATCCATAAGGTAGTGAAACTGTGTCCGTTCCTCGGCTATATGCGTATCCGTTTGAGAATAGTGTAAATCCATAAGGTAGTGAAACATATATCGGAAGTGCGAATCTTATTTTTCAGTTTGAGAATAGTGTAAATCCATAAGGTAGTGAAACGCTATATCGGCGGTTGTTTCTTGCGTGGCGTTTGAGAATAGTGTAAATCCATAAGGTAGTGAAACCGGACGGCGTTCGCGGCGCTCGTCAGTCGTGTTTGAGAATAGTGTAAATCCATAAGGTAGTGAAACCATTTTACATTTTCAATATTGTTAAAACTGGTTTGAGAATAGTGTAAATCCATAAGGTAGTGAAACAGGTATAAAAACATTACGAACAATAGGAGGGTTTGAGAATAGTGTAAATCCATAAGGTAGTGAAACAACAAAATCTATAAGAATGGACAACGATCTGTTTGAGAATAGTGCAAATTCATAAGGTAGTGAAACGCACCTGTCCTACCGTCTTGCCCTTGTGGGTTTGAGAATAGTGTAAATTCATAAGGTAGTGTCACAAGCCGCGATGCTGTCAGTTTGAGAATAGTGTAAATCCATAAGGCAGAAAAACTTGATGATCGACGATGGATATGCTGAAAAACACAGTGGAAAGTTTGAACAAATAGTCAAACTTTCCACTGCGTTTTTATTGTTGGATTCAGAAATAAAAGCATTTATCAATATCCGAATATTGAAAGAACACAGACGGTGTGATCAGTCTGTCTATTTGCAATACCCAAAATAGTTTGTTGTGCTATTTAATTCGGGTTATGCGGTTGTGGCGGACTTTGTAGGCGGTGCGGGAGAGATGGATCATAGGCAGGTCGGCGGCGTTGTCGGTATAGAATGCATCCGGTACGGCGCTTGCTCCAAAGCATTTGCGAAAAGCGGACACCTTATTGGCGCTGAAGTTGATATACTCCACCGTCAGGGTTTGGCGGTCCACCACGGAGCAGATACAGTGCTGCACCCCAAGGCGGCGGCATACCTCGTCCATAATCAAATTCAGCGAGGCGGTGACGATTACATCGTCCTTTTCTGGGTGATACCAGGCTTTGATCTTGCGCATATTCCCGTCCCAAAAGTCCCGAACCAGCCCCTCCGGGTCATCAAAGCTGCTGAGATATTGGGCGGCGTACTTGCGTCCGGCCTGCTCCAAGTCTGCCATGGTGGTGCGCCCCAACTTGTAGCGAAGTAGGTGATACAGCACCACCGGCACATAGCGTGCTACCTTTGGATTGCGGCGCAGGCTGAACAGATAAAAGTCAATGACGCTCTCACCGTCATAAATGGTGTTGTCAAAATCAAATACGCGCATAAAAATCCCCCCTTGGTACTTTCAGTATAACACAAAGCACCAAAGGGGGACAATTCTTTATTTTTTACCGCCCAGGTGACTGCCTAAATAACCGAACAGCAGAATGTCCTCGTCCGTTAAGGCGCTGCCGTCGCCGGGTTCCGGTTGTTCTTCTTCCTCCGGCTCCATGGTCAGGGTCAATTCCAATTCCTCCGGTGCCGGGTCGGTATTTTTTTGCTTTTTCATCCTAAAACCTCCCTTTGATCTTACCATATCACAAAAAAGCAGGCTGTGCAAATGTGTGGGAGAAAAATGGGACAGAAAAGTGGCGCTGCCCGGTACAGGCGACATTTGCTTTTAGCTTCTTTTCTCGCTTTTTGGCATGGCACGCAGGGCCTTGCGGAATTCAAAGAAAAACAGCACACCGGTAAAGGCCACCGCCAGCACATCTGCCACCGGCTCCGCCATAAAGACAGCCTTGGTTAGGTCAGCAGTGTACAGGTGGGGCATAATGTAGATCAGCGGCAGCAGTAGAATAAACTTGCGCATCACCGCCACGATGATGGACGCCTTGGCGTTGCCCAAGGAGGTAAAGGTCATTTGACAGGCGATTTGAATACCAAACAGCCCCAACGCCAGAGTGTAAATGCGCAACATCGGCTTGGTAAAGGCCAACAATTCTGCGTTGGAGGTAAAGATGGCGGCAAACACGCCGGGGAACAGTTGGATCAGCAGGCAAAAGAGCATGGCGTAGCAAACGCTGCAAGTGAGCAGCAGTCGGTATGCGCGGCGTACGCGATTGCTGTTTCCGGCACCGTAATTGTAGCTGATAATGGGTTGGGCGCCTTGTCCCAGTCCTTGCAGTGGCAGCATGGCAAACTGCATGACGCTGGTGAGAATGGTCATGGCACCCACTGCCAGATCGCCGCCGTATTTTAGCAGTGAGGTGTTAAAGCATACGGAGATCACGCTCTCGCTGGCTTGCATGACGAACAGGGCACTGCCCAGCGCCAGACAGGGGAGAATGACCTTGGCGTGCAGGCGCAGATTGCACCGCCGAATACGGATAAAAGTCTTTTTGCCAAGTAAAAAAGACAGCACCCACAGGCAGGACAGTCCCTGGGACAGCACGGTAGCCAGCGCGGCGCCTTGCACACCCATGTGAAAGCCAAAGATAAACAGCGGATCCAGTGCTGTATTGGCAACGGCGCCGATGAGCACCGAGAGCATACCCACCTTAGCAAAGCCCTGGGCGGTGATAAAGGCGTTCATGCCAAGGGTCAGCTGCACGAATACGGTGCCCAAGGCGTAAAGGTTCATATAGGCCGCACTGTAATCAATGGTGTTGGAGCTGGCGCCGAATGCCAGCAGCAGCGGGCGGTTCCAGATGAGTACCACCGCTGTCAGCACCGCAGACACCAGCAGTTGCGTGACAAAGCAGTTGCCCAAAATCTGCTCAGCTTCTGCCGTTTGCTTCTTGCCTAAGGCGATGGAGGCCCGAGGTGCGCCGCCGTTGCCCACCAATGCCGCAAAGGCGGAGATGATTAGGATCAGCGGCATACACACGCCCACCCCGGTAAGCGCCAGCGCGCCCTCGCCGGGAATGTGGCCGATGTAAATGCGGTCCACCACATTGTAAAGCATATTGATCAGTTGGGCGGCTACTGTGGGCAGGGACAGTTGGAGCAGCAGTCGTCCGATGGGCCGGGTGGCTAAAAAATCTTTGCTTTGTTCCATAGTCGTCAACTCATTTCTGCAATCTAAGCATACTTATTATAACGCGATGAACGGCGGTGTCAAGGCGCGGATTTTGAACAAGGGTCACTTATGCGGCGGATGCAGCAATGTGTCGAACATACAAAATTCACAATTTGCGCGGCTCAAAGCGTTTACATTATGGTGAAAATATGGTAAAATAGACGGCGTGAAAACGCACGCATTTTTATTTCACTCTTTACCCGATCCGACGCGCTGCGCCCGGTCGGAATTTCAGAAATGGAGAATGAGTATGCATTTGATTCCCAATCCCCGCGCATATCAGGCGTTGGACGGCGCCTTCACCTTGCAGGATGGCGAGAAGGTGAAGAGCGAACTGCGTATTCCTTTGGTACGCACCACCACCCGGGAGGCACGGATTGTTGTCACCCGCAACCCGGCGTTGCAAAAGGAAGCATATACCTTGAATGTGACCCCGGAGAAGGTGCACATCACTGCCGCTACGCCTATCGGTGCTTACTATGCGCTGCAATCCCTGCGTATTTTGGCGGATTATGATATCGGCGGGCGTACGGTGCCCTGCTGCAGCATTCACGATGCCCCCCGTTGGGGTTGGCGCGGTATGAGCCTGGACGAGAGCCGCCACTTCTTTGGCAAAGAAGAAGTCAAGCGACTGCTGGATATGCTCTTTATGATGAAGCTCAATGTGTTCCACTGGCACCTGACGGACGATCAGGGTTGGCGCATTGAGATCAAAAAATATCCGCGCTTAACGGAGATCGGCTCTAAGCGCACCTGCACCCAGGTGGACGGCTGGCATACTTCTCATATGGTTAACGAGCCTCATGAGGGCTTTTATACCCAGGAGGATATTCGGGAGATCGTGGCCTATGCCAACGCCCGGGGCATTATGGTTGTGCCGGAGATTGACATGCCTGCCCATTTTGCGGCGGCGCAGGCAGCTTATCCCTGGTTGGCTTGTCGGGAACTGGAACGCGAGGTGCCCGGCTACTTTGGCGGTCGTGTGCCTACATTGCACGGCGTAATGGACTGGAACCGCTCTGCCTGCCTGGGCAAGGAGAGTACCTTCCAGTTTATCTTTGATGTGATTGATGAAGTGTGCGAACTGTTTGACGCGCCTTACTTCCATATTGGCGGCGATGAGGCGCCCAAGGACGAGTGGAAGAAGTGCCCCCACTGCCAGGCAAAGATGAAAGAGATGCACCTAAACGATGTGGAAGAGCTGCAAGGCTGGTTCAACAACCGGGTGCTGGAATATGTAAAGCAGAAGGGTAAGCGCCTGATCGGCTGGAATGAGATTTTGGCCGCCGGCAATCTGGACCCCTCTGTGATCGGTCAATACTGGACCCCCAAGCGGGATAAGAATGTGGAGCGGCATATTGCCCGCGGCGGCGATGTGATCCTGAGCAATCACCGCAGTTTTTACTTTGATATGACCTACGGGCAGTACCCGTTGAGCTATACATACGATTTCGACCCGGGTCGTTATCATATTCCGCCTCGTTCCTATGACCATGTGCTGGGCGTAGAGGCTGAGGTATGGACCGAGTGGATCGACAAGCGTCCAAAACTGGATCTGAATGTGTACCCCCGTATGCAGGCCCTGGCAGAGGTTGCCTGGTCGGCCGAAGAGAGAAAAAAATACGCGGACTTCAAAGAGCGACTGGAGGCCTTTAAGCCTACGCTGGACGCCTTGGGGATCGGTTATGCTGTAACCAGCGTGGCGGAGCCGGGCACCTTCCAGCGGCAAAAGCCCCGCCGTCTGTTTTACTGCGGCGACACCCATTATGAGTTGAAGCTCAACGAAGAACGCAAAGCAAAAGGAGAAAAATAAGTATGAAATTTAGCCAATTTCCCCAGCAGGTGATCGACGAAAATGTGGATTACACAGTCAAGGAGATCACCAACATCATTAAGAAGTACGGTCCCCGGGAGTCCGGCAACAGCAACTGCCTGGCTGCCGAGAAGCACATTAAAAAAGAGATGGACCCCTTCTGTGACGAGACCCACTTTGAAAGCTACAAAATGGCGCCTAAGGCCTTTTTGCACTTTACAAAAATCGTCAGTGTAGCCATCATCCTGGCTGTGGTGGTGTGTGCCGCCCTGGTGTTTACCAGTGTGCTGCCTTGGTGGATCGCCCAGTGTATTGTTGGCGGTGTGACTTTTGTGGGGCTGTTTATCACCGTAATGGAGTTCCTGTTTTACAAGCAGTTTATGGATCCGCTTTATAAGAAGGTAGAGGGCCACAACTTTTGCGCCACCCGCAAGCCCACCGGCGAGGTTAAGCGCCGCATTGTAATCAGCGGCCATATTGACGCAGCCTATGAATGGCGCCATCTGTACTATGCCAAGGGCAAGCTGCCCTTGATGGGAATTTTTATGGGCGGTACTATTGTCTGCGCGATCATCTCCTTTATTATCGCAGTGATCTGCCTGATTGCTCACTTTGCGGATATGGGCGCTTTCGGCGATTTTATGCTGAATTACAGCTACTATTTCCACTTTGTCACCGCGCTGTTTATGATCACTCTGTTCTGCTTTGTGGACTTTAAGACCATTTCTCCCGGCGCCAACGACAACCTGACCGGTACTTATGCGGCGGTGTGTGCTTTGCGTATGCTGGATATGGCCGGCGTGGAATTTGAAAATACCGAGGTGTGCTGCATGATCACAGACGGCGAGGAGGCCGGTCTGCGTGGTTGCAAGCAGTGGGCCAAGGACCATAAAAAAGAGTGCGACGAGATTGAGACCGCCGTGCTGTGCGTAGATACCTTAACGGATTTGGAATACCTGAATGTGTATAGCAAGGATATGACCGGTACGGTGAAGAACTCTAAGCCCTTCAGCCAGCTGGTGATGGACAGTGCCATTGAGGCAGGTCATAAGGATTTGAAGTTCGCCAGCGTGTTCTTCGGTTCTTCCGACGCAGCGGCAATGTCCCAGGCGGGGATTCACGCCACCTGCCTGGCTGCTATGGACCCGACACCGGCCGACTATTACCATAATCGCCGGGATACGGCGGAGCGCCTGGTGCCGGAGGCTCTTAAGACCGGTTACGAGGTAGTGCTCAGTACCATTCTGAACTTTGACGAGAAAGGGCTGGGCGCAGCAAAATAAGCGTGTAAGTCCAATACAAATGTATAAGCGGTACCCGGGTTTGGGTGCCGCTTTGCAGATTCAGGCTGTTTTTTACGGAAAGGGGAAAAGAAAATGACGGCTTTGTACATTATTTTAGGCTTGCTGGCTGCGTTTATCGTGATCACGCTGATCCGTGCAGCGTTCTTTACGGCGCCCAAGCCCCAGCGGGAGGAATTCCCGCCGGAGCAGGTGAACGGGCAGCGGGCGTGCGACCGGCTCAGTCAGGCGATTCAGATCAAGACCATCTCCTGCGAGGATGAGAGCCAAACGGATTGGGGTGCGTTTGACCGCTTCCATGCGTTTTTGGAACAGTCCTACCCGCTGATTCACAAAAATCTGAAACTGGATCATATTTCCACTGCCAGTCTGCTGTTTTACTGGGAGGGGACGGATCCCGACCTGGATCCGATTGCCTTTTTGGCTCATCAAGATGTGGTGCCCATCAGCGAGGGCACCGAGGAGGACTGGGAACACCCGGCCTTTGACGGCGTAAATGACGGCCGGTTTATTTGGGGTCGCGGTGCGCTGGACATGAAAAACCACCTGATCTGCCTGATGGAGAGCGTGGAGACGCTGCTGGAGGAGGGCTATACCCCAAAACGCGGGGTGTACCTGTGCCTGGGGCATAATGAGGAGATTGTCAGCGGCGGCAATAACGGTGCCCGGGAATTGGCGCGGGAATTGGAACGCCGGGGCGTGCACCTGGACAGCGTGGTAGACGAGGGCGGCGCTATGCTGCCGGCGCATGTAAAGGGGCTGCTGGACGCCAACCTGACCGGCGTGGGCGTGGCAGAGAAAGGCTATGCGGACTTTAAGATTACTGTAAAGTCCAAAGGCGGTCATTCTTCTCAACCACCCAAACACACCGCCATCGGCCAGTTGGCAAAGAAGGTGGAGCGACTGGAGAACCACCAGTTTAAGAGCACCATTTTGCCCTTTGTTTATAATATGTTTACGGACATCGGCCGCCACGCCACCTACCCGGGGCGGGTGGTACTGTGCAACCTGTGGCTGCTGCGCCCGGTGCTGAAGCTGGTGATGAAGCAGATCCCGCCGGCTGCATCTTTGATCCGCACCACGACCGGTGTGACTATGGCCAGCGGTTCGCCTGCCGCCAATGTGCTGCCCCAAAAGGCCAGCGTAACGGTAAACTTCCGCATTATGCCGGGCCAGACCATTGCGGATGTGCAGCGGCATATTGAGAAATATATGGGCGGCGACAATGTGGAGATTGAATTCATCAAGGGCAAGGAGCCCAGCATTGTATCACCCACGGACACCCGGGCTTTTGATACCCTGCGTCGGCTGTCCGTCAATCTGGACGAAAAAAATATTGTGGCGCCCTATTTGGTGATGGGCGGCACAGACGCTTATAATTACGAGAATGTGTGCAGCAATATTTATCGCTTTGCGCCCTTTACGGTGGACACGGCGCTGCTGCTCACCACCCACTCCACCAATGAGCGCATTCCCGTGGGTCAGATGACCCAGGGCGTCACCTTCTTTAAGCGCTATATTCGGTTGATGACCGCAGAGTAAAGGGGGAAAGTGATATGGATTTTAAAGAAAGCGGATTTATGTATGCTCTGGGCGGCTTTATTGTCATCTTTGTGCTGGCCCAGTCGCTGTTTTTTCTCATTCGTGCCTGGAAGCAGGGCAAAAAGCTGGGGCTGTCCACCGCCATCATGCGAGGCACGGTGACCCAGTCAGCGCTGTTCAGCCTGGCGCCTGCCATCTCTATTGTGGCAACCATCCTTACCCTGTCCGGTGCGCTGGGCATTGTGCTGCCCTGGATCCGGCTGACGGTGATCGGCGCCATTTCTTATGAGGTGCCGGCAGCGGAGTCTGCTATGGAGGCACTGGGTTATACCGGCGGCCTGTCCACGGAGATCACGGATCCCCTGGGCTTTTCTACCGCCGCGTGGGTGATGACTCTGGGCTCTGTAATGCCTCTTGTGATCATTCCCTTTGCCATGAAGAAAATTCAAAACAGTATCGGCAAGGCGGTAAGCAAGAATACTGCCTGGGCGGATGTAATGAGCGCCGCGGCGTTTATCGGTCTGATCAGTGCCTTTGTGGGCCGTGCTATTGTGGGCCAGGGCGATAAGGCGGTGCTGGGCGACGGCGCCGGGATCATGAGCATTACCGCTTTGGCAGTGTCTATGCTGTCTATGCTGCTGTTTATGCAGATTGAGAAAAAGAAAAAGATTGCCTGGCTGCAAAGTATGGCTATGCCGCTGGCGATGTTTATCGGTATGGGTGCGGTGATGCTGCTGGCCAAGGTGCTGCCCACCCACATTGCTTGGCTGGAATGGAGGGGCTAATATGAAAGATTATAAAGATTATAATGAAAAGACCCACCTGTACGGTCGCTTTTGGGTGATCTCCGCCCTGTTTATTTTCTTAATGCTGCCGGTTGCGATCAGCGCCCATCTGCATGCTTTTCCCTCCGCCCAGGTGGTGTTTAAGGGGTTGGCGCCGATTGCCCTGCTGTTTTATCCCACCGCGGTGATTGAAGTGATGACCTACACGCCGCTCCTGGGTACCGGGGCAACCTACCTGGCTTTTGTAACCGGGAATATTAATAACTTAAAGCTGCCCTGTGTGCTCTCTGCCCTGGACTCTGCCCAGGTGCGCGCCCAGAGCAAGGAGGGCGAGGTACTCTCCACCATTGCCTGCGCCACATCCTCTATTGTGACCACCCTGGTGATTGCCGCAGGGGTGCTGCTGTTCAGTCCGGTGCTGCCGTACTTGACAAATGACGACTCTGCTTTTGCCCCTGCTTTTAAGCAGGTGGTGCCCGCACTGTTCGGCGCGCTGGGTATGAGCTATTTTGCCAAGCACTTTAAACTGACTGTTGTGCCTGTTGCCGTCGTCTGCTTGATGTTGCTCTTTAAGGGCGACTTGGCGGTAGGCGTACTGATCCCTGTGGGCGTGGTGGTATCGCTGCTGTCTGCCCACCTGATGTTTAAGAAAGGCTGGGTCAAATAACAGGCCGCATTCTTGCCAGTTAATCAGCAGATCGCCCAACTTGACTTTTATTGGTATGGTGGTGTATAATCATCATACGATCATTAGAGACGGGGGATATAAGTAATGAAAGAGACCGATCTGCGGTATGTGAAGACCGAGCGCGCCATTCGGGATGCCTTCTTTGAACTGCTGGAGGAGAGCGAATTTGACAAGGTATCCGTTACGGATATTACCCAACGAGCCCAGATCAACCGAAACACGTTTTACCTGCATTACAGCGATAAATTCAATTTGGTCAATTCTATTTTAATTGACTTTGTGCAAGAGCTGTCCCAGCAGGCATTAAAGGTGATCGACCAGGCGGAGAAGCCGGACACAGCCACCTTTAACCAGTATTTCTTAACGATTTTTGTCAGCGCCAATCGGATTAAGAAAAAATATCGGATCTTGTTTCGCAACCGAAATATTGAGCCGTATTTGGATATTGCTGCCATTACGGATGTGATTGCGGATCATATCGGCAAAAACAAATTTTTGGATTTTCGCAGTCAGCGCTCCTCCGTGAGCAAGAGCTTTTTGGCTTTTGGCTTTTTCGGTGCGCTCAACGATTATTGCAGCAATGATTATACCAAGGAAGAGACGGTGCGCATGATCTCCGCCATGTCTGCCGGCTTGGCCGAGATTGCCCAGCAGCTACACGCTGCCGGGAACAAAGTCGGCAATGAAAACAAGAACAATAAATGACAGACGATACAAAGCAAAAGGGACCTGAATCCAGGTCCCTTTTTGTATAGATATTTGTCATTCGCTCAGCAGACCATACCGCCTTCCACCCAGCGCATAACAGCCGGGTATTCCTCTTTATAGTTGTCCAGCTGGTCTGCGTTGGAGTCCACAAAGGCCTGAAATTCGTCCGTGTCCTCAAACTCGTAGGTAAAGTCTTGCTCAAAGTCGTAAGTGGCGGTAAACAGGTAGTCAAACAGATCATCGGCAGAGAATTCCTCTAACAGCTTGTCCGCTGTGCGCTCCGTGATGGTGTCCAGCGCGTTCTTTACCGTTAGCTCGAAATCCTCCGGCTCTACCAGAATTTCCGGGTCGTTCTCGCAGTATTGCAGAATATCGTCCTCGCCGATAGCCAGGGTGCCCAGGTACTCCAGTACATCCTCATATCCGGTTTCGTTGACTGTATCATACAACCGGTAGGCAAACTCGCCTACCAGATTTTGCAGTGCCACCGCCTTAAACACACTGTCGATCTCGTAGCCGCTCTCATCGGTGATTACATAGCCCACCTCCTGCAGGTTCTCCCACATCAGGTAGTAAAAAATGCGGTGCTGTTCTTTCTCGCCAAAAATGGCTTCGTGAATAAAGGTATCAATATCCATTGCCGTTCTCCTCTGTCTGTCGCATTTGCGCAATGCTACTCATATTCTATACTATATGCAGGGGATTTGCAACATTTTGCAGGTAGATTTTGGCTTTTTTGTAAACTCTGAAAACCCCGCCTGTTTTTATTGCAATGCCGGTAGGGATAAGCTATAATAAAGGGGACTGGAGGGTTCTTATGGAACTGACATTAAAAAATGAACACTGTGCCGTCACCGTTACGGATGCGGGAGCGATGCTTCGCTCCCTGGTGCGGGACGGCCGAGAATATCTTTGGCAGGGGGACCCGGCTTACTGGGCCGGTCAGGCGCCGGTTTGCTTTCCCATTGTGGGGGTACTGCCCAAGGGGGCGTCTACCGCATTTGGCAAGCCCTGCCGTATGAAGCGCCACGGCGTGGCCCGCATTAACCCCTTTACACTGACGGAGCACCACCGCAACGGCGCCACCTTTACCCAAGTGGCAGATGACAATACCTTGGCGGCGTACCCCTTTGATTATCGGCTGGAGATCCGCTATGAGCTGGTAGACAGCACCGTTGCCGTGACTTATCATATTATCAACAGCGGCGGGGAGCCTATGCCCTTTGTGATCGGCGGCCATCCGGCCTTTAATTGCCCGCTGGCAGCAGGGGAGCGGTTTGAAGATTACAAGGTGCGCTTTGATCGCCCTGTGACTAAGGCGCCTTTGCGCCCGGATCACCAAACCGGGATTGTGGATCCGGCGCGTCGGTACAATGTGCTGGTGAATGGGCAGGAGTTGTCCCTGCGGCACGATCTGTTTTATGACGACGCATTGATTTTTGATCAGGTGGAAGCCAAAGCGGCTACCTTGCTGGGTCCGATGGGCTACGGCGTGCGGGTGGAGTACCAAGATATGGCCAACTTGCTGGTTTGGTCCGCAGAGAATGACGCCCCCTTTGTGGCATTGGAGCCATGGAGCGGCATTTCTCATTGTACGGACGAGGACGGCACCCTGGAACACCGTCGGGGCGTGACCGTTTTGCAGCCGGGGGAGACAGCCACCTTTGGTTATAAAATTACCATGCTGAGCGGAGAGATGAAATGAATTACGGATTTTTCAGAGTGGCGGCGGCAGCGCCCCGTTTGCGCGTGGCAGACCCGGATTATAACGCCGGGCAGCTGGAGACAGTAATTGACCGGGCTGTGGCGCAGCAGGTACGCCTGCTGGTGACCCCGGAGCTGTCCGTCACCGGCTATACCTGCGCCGATCTGTTCTTTACCGCTGCGCTCCAGCAGGCGGCGGATC
>OGXV01001211.1_pt1 | contig 15624 bp, 20 predicted proteins | sample 1576391 | NCBI WGS metagenome assembly OGXV01 (sample SAMEA3541586, study PRJEB24748) | human gut metagenome | biome: human gut; feature: human-associated habitat; material: faeces | place: China | collected 2012 | reverse complement strand
ATGGTCGGGGACTTTCACCCCTTGATCTCTACCGGTCTCCCGGCGCACACTGTATAAATAAACAGTATACCGGTTGCATGAAATGTTCAACCCCTCTGCAGCACTTTTTGCTAACACCATGCTTATGTTTAGATTGATGTTTTTCCGTATTAAAAAACCCGCCGAAGCGGGTTTTATCATGCTGCAATGTCTTTTTTCAGGCACATCTCCGGTAAATTAGCCCTCACCAGCGCCTCAGCAAAAGGCGGAGGAACCGCATTACCACAACGCGCAACCTGCTTATCCTTCGCATACTTCACACCGCGGTAATCCTGATCGATGATGTACCACTCCGGGAACCCCTGCGCCCGGTAGAGCTCATGTGGCTGCAGCATGCGCATGCCGATGTCGACAATGCGGTAAGTCACCCCGCCGATATCCACCAGCCCGGTGCTATCCTCCCCGCAGTATTTCTGCAGGAACGCCAGCACCTGCTGCGCGCGCTCTTCGTCATAGTCCTCGACCGCCAGAGTCGTTTTAACCTCCCCTACGTGCTGCCCGCCGGCAGTGATAGTAGGCATCGGCTCGTCAGTTGTCTGGCCATCACGGCAGGTGCCGCGGAGTTTTATCAGGTGGGACGTGACCATCGCAGCATCAGCTTTTGTCGTCATGGTCTGCAGTGGCTCGCTAACGTCTCGCGGCCTGCTCTGCCCGGCACGACCGCCAACACCAACAATCTGAGCAGTAACCAGCGCGTGATGATCGACCGTGGTAACTGAATGAGCGGGTTCGCCCAGGTCAATACCGGCGCCCTGGTAGTTCCCGCCGTAGTGTTTCGCCAGAAATGCTGACACCAACTGAGATTTACCTCCCCCTCCAGCGGTAATCGTAGCGCTTGGCTCATCTACGCGGTGGCCGATGCTGGCGCCAAACTGCCGGGCAATAACCGGAGCGACTACACAGGCGCGCGACTCTTTCAGGATGGTGTGTGCAGGTTTATCAAGCGGGCGCGGTTTAGCCTGGTATTCGCTTCCACCGTTACCAGCGAGGAATGGGACAAGGCCCGCCTCAACAATCCCCAGCGCATGACCATTCCCACCCGGGCGCCTGGACGTGCCGGCGGTCACTGTCGGTACCGGCTCGGTAACTGGCTGCCCGGTGGCGCCGGTGCGGAATTTTGTCAGATGAGGTACCGCGATTGCGTAGCCGTGGGTTTTCGTAATCGTCTGCAGCGGATCGTCCAGTGCCTGCCCCCGGAAACAGTCATATTTCCCGCGTGTCGTTGTGTGATTGCACTTGACGATGAACGGCTCGGCACTGTCGATAACAAATCGCTGGATGCCCCGGGCAATGCGTCGGAGCGTATTTTCCGCCAGCGGCTTTTTGCGGCCAAAAATCGACGGCGCCGGGATGGACCAGTCGATGCATTCTGCAGCTGTGTGCCATGGCGCCAGTTTTCCGGCCAGCACTGCCGGTGATTTCGGATCTCCATGAGTGGCTTCCGGCCATACAATCGGCTTCCCATCGCAACGCATCACCATGAAGAATCGCTTACGGATGGTCGGCGCACCATAATCACATGCGCGCAACTCGCGATACTCAACGGTGTAACCCAAACCGTTTACCAGTCGTGCTGCATCCTCGCTATCAAGCGAAATATTCAGAAATTCGCAGCATTCGGCCAGCGCCGGATGATCCGCTGAAATGCCTGTGGTCAGCATGCCAATGAATGCCTCAAAAGTCTCGCCAGCACGGGCAGGATCTGGACGCATTTCACCAGCGAGCAGCGGCCCCCACGTTTTAAATTCTTCAACGTTCTCCAGCTTCATCACTCGGGGTTTAACATCCAGCCCCCAGCGCAGTACCACCCAGGCCAGTCCACGGATCGCTTTCTCGACAGGCTTAGCTCCTTTCGCCTTTGAAAAGTGACGGCAATCTGGTGAAAACCACGCCAGCGCTACCGGGCGGCCAGCGGTCGCGACCTTTGGCCTGACTTCGTAAACCGATTCGCAATAGTGCAGCGTGTCCGGATGATTAGTGGTATGCATCGCTACAGCGTTCGGATCATGATTAATCGCAATATCCACACTGCGCCCAATCGCCAGCTCGATGCCCGTCGATGCGCCGCCGCCACCAGCAAAGTTATCTACGATGATTTCTCTCACGCGTATTTCTCCATAGCGCTGGCCAGCGAACCTGCCGCGGCGATAATTGACGGTACCGGCATTTTTTCCAGCCACATACGGTTGATATGGTGCTGCAGTCGGCGCTGGTGGTGCGCCGGGAGTGTCCCGGCTTTTTCAATCTGAGCGAAGACCATGCTTACTTCCGCTGGCCATACTGTTTCAGGCACATCCACCAGCAGTAGGCTTTCCAGTTCCTGCAGGCGTTTGCAGGCGTATTCCAGGGAAGAGTCCACTATTTCACCTCCACCTTGATGCCAGCGGCGGCACGTTCAGCCTCGCTTTGTTCCCAAAACCACTTGTGAAGCGCCATAAGCTCTTCATCGAGCGGAGCATATTTGCGGTCGAAATATGCCTGTGCGTCTTTCTCCGCTTCATCAGGCAATTCGCCTGGTCCGAAGAGCGTGTTATAAATCCACGCCAGCCCGTTTTTAGCATCGCCAGTGGCCTGCCATTCGATGATTGCAGCCTGCATAACCAGGATATTTTTCCCGATCAGCAGATCGAACTGCTGATAGCGCTTACGGATATATTCGTTTTGCGCTTCAAGTTCTGCGTTGCGCTGCTGCGCCTTCTCCAGCGCCTCTACCAGCGCATCAATCTTGTCTTGCTGCGCTTTCCACGCAGTTTCTGGGTCTGCGCATTCCGCAAAATGCTCTTCGCCTTCACCACAGTGCGGACAATAGCAATCTGAATAATCACCAGAGTCGCCCATAGGTTCGCCACCACTCAATTCACTGCTGGGATAAATTTTTCCACAGTCGCACTCAACCAGGTAATACGGATAGTCGACAGTACGGCCACGCAGTTGCGCCAGTTCGGTGATATCAGTCATGGCTGGCCTCCTCGAATAACACATCCCCCTCAATACCGCCGACCTGATAAACGATCGAGCCATCTTCCCGATATTCCATTGGTGCAGCGCTCCAGCCTGCGCCACTGGGATCGTCATCGTCGCCTACCTGGACAAATCCACCAGCAACTACACGGGCCGGATACATTTCACCCTCAGTCCAGTACCCCTCTGTATCTTTGATACATAGAATTTGCAGTGAGTTGCTCATTTGTCTGCCCCTTCTAACGCCGCTGCTATCTCTTCGAAAAAGCCATCTCGGGTATGGCTGGTCATTGCTGGTAAAAATACGGACATCAGCCTGTTTGTGTTGCAGTTCTCATCGTCTGCGAACAGAGCGATTTTTTTATCCAAGCGCACCTTCGCTTCCTGCAACTGCTCGTTTTTCTTGTTAGTGCGCTGGATATAGTCGGCAATGATTTCTATAGCCTTGTTTGTGTATTTTTCGACGTGTTCAGTCATGTGAACCACCTATCGCCTCAATCGTTTCCAACAACAACCGGCGGCGCGTATTTTCTGCAAAGTGACGGCGCCCGGTTTCTTTGTGGTAAAACTCGTTTTTGCCGACGACCCACATCCGCTCTGTCTGGTGCAGTTTTTTTACCTTCGGACCGTCTTTGGTGATCACGGTGCCGGTATGGGTTTTGATAATTGTCATACGGCCTCCCCAAGCACCCAACGGAGTGCGCTCGCATACTCACCATCGGCAGATTCCAGGGCTTTTGTGATTTCTTTGCGGGTTTTCAGGCGAGGCTTTGCATCACCGAGGATCTGACGCTGACGCCGGGCTCTTTCATGGCCGGTTGTGCCAGCAGTTGCTACTTCGATTTCAGAGACCTTCTCCCGCTGCTCTTCGGGTTTAAGCGATGCTAGCTGACGCGCCTGGGTAACGGTAACTGTGCCAGCCTCCACCGCTTCCCTGACGGCCTGAGTGGCATCGAGAAGGGAGAGCGTTGCTCGAACGGTCTGAACGCTGCAGCCAAACAACACCGCAATGTCGTCCTCATCGAGCCCGCGGTCGAGCGCGTCTGACATTTTTTTAGCCCGGCCAAGCGGCGTATCAGGTCGGCGAATTTCGTTTTCGCTGACCATGTATTTAGCCATCTGATTTGCTGATCCGCGCTTAACGACTCCAGGTACAAGCAGTGGGTCTTTGCCTTCTTTCAGACGGAGTTTATTTGCCTCCAGGGTATGTTTAACGCGCTGACGGCCAACAACTACGCAGGTGAGCCCCGTTTCAGGGTCTTTCCAGACGATGATCGGCTCAAGTACACCCAGCTCCGCAATGTTCAGTACCATCCCTTCCTCAATAGGCAGGTGTACCCGCTCATCATAAAGTGGGTGGGTCTTATCGGTGACCAGGTGCAGGTTTTCAGGCTCGAAATTGAGCACGTTTGTTTTGCCGCTGGCACCGTATACATCGATTGAATTCTTAGCCATGAATAGCCTCCTGAACATCTAAAACTCGCTGAAAAACAGGACTGCCAAGCAGGCTGTAATTCATCCCAACAGCAACTTTCGGCACCAGGCCAAAACGCTTCATGTCAAAGTCGATGACGGCCCGCTGATCGCGGAAAAGCCCCAAACGACCATGCCGGACAACCTCGCCAGTCGCTTCTGCTTCGGAAAAATACCGCTGGACAGTAGCGCGGCTCAGCCCCAGTTTTTTCATTGCCTCGGTGGTCGTAAGGCGCCCCTGATGCCTGGTGATCCGAATCACTGCGCGGACGTACTCTCTGCGCTCAACTGCTGATAATGCTCTAGCCATGATTCCGCCCTCTGCCTAAACCGAATTTCGCGCGGATTTCAGCGATTTTGTTTAAGCCCTGCTCGTTACTCAGCGGACGTCCGCCAAGCTTTGGGATCTGTTTAACCGGCTCGGGAATCACTTCCCCGGCATTCAAGCGACGAACCATACGCAGAAGCTCATCCTGCGCCTTACGTCGCAGCTCAGTGTCGCTGAGGCCGTTTGCGCGCATGTCTGCGTACAAGCCAGTAACCATCCAGTAGCAAGCTTTGTGTTTCAGCGTTAACGGTTCGATTTTGTGCTCAGGCCATGGGTACGACTCAGCGTCTGGATACTGGCCGCGAGTCCGGCAATACTGGTAAACCATTTCAACCAGCTCACTCGCATCTGGCAGGCCTACAGTTACCGCCTCCTCAGAACGACACCAGGCGACGAACTGTCCCGGTGATGGCATAAATGGTTTTTCCTGTTTGCGCGCAACCCGCATCCCTGCGTTAATCTGCTCAACTGTGGTGATCCCGTTTTCTTTGAACGCCAACAACCACTGGCGACGCATCTCGTTGAGGTCTTCCACAGATTTGTTGGCCAACACCGGGAATACGGCAAGCAGCTGGCGGAACAGCTCGTTGAAGATCTCCGCAGTCTTGGCCGCCTGGCGCTTTACTGCCTGCTCGTCCTGCATTTCCGGAAGCCCGGCAGCCACTCGCTGGAAGTTTTCACGGTCGAAGTTGTGCATGCTTTCTGCGATAGATTTCATTCGAGTACCCCGTCGATCCAATCGGTATTGTCCAGCGCACTGGCGCCTGATTTGTTTTTTGATGGGCTATGGCTACGAAGTCTTTTTGTCGTGAGTTGATCCCACTGTTTGCGTAGTTTTGATGGGCAGAGAATGTTTTCTTGCCAGAAATCATTTTCATTCGCCCACTTGAACAGTTCGCAAATTTCATAGTGAGTGCGCTTGTCCTGCAGACGCATCAGGCGGATGGTGTTCGCCCATTCAACCCAGTTGGGCTCTGAGAGGGAGGCGTTCACGGTGAGGGCTTTATCGAAAATCCATCGCGCGGCTTTGAGGTCGTCAGCTGTTCCCCAGGATTTACCCGCAGGGGTATAAATCCCATCGGCCGCTTCTGGATGACGAGAGAGAAACTTCAAAGTTTCCTCGTTTCGGGATTCTTTAGAATTCCGAGACGAAGAAGATCTTTTACTATTGTTCTTGTTCTTGTATTGGGTGTCTCCCGTTTCCGGGAAAGGTTTTCCCGTTTTCGGTAACACTTTTCCCGATTCCGGGAAGAGTTTTCCCGTTTTCGGTTTGTCTAAAATCCACTCAGATAGCTCAGTATTTATACCGACAATTTTCATCACTCCCTGCTTATGAGCGAAGATAATTTTCCGCTCCGCGAGAGATTTGATTGTGTCGGAAATATGCGACTCTCCGAGGTCTGTCAGCTCAGCAATCACCGTGTTTGTTACTCGGTCCTGCTTCTTGTTCCATCCATAGGTAAGCCAGATAACAGCCTCAAGACACTGCCACTCACGACCTGACATCCGCAGACGCGGCTTGAGCTTCTGTATCTCGTTTGCGATCTTGGTATACCCGTTAGCCAGGTCGGCCATTTGACCTCCCGAACGCTCGGTTTTAATCGGAAAATTGATAACTTCAGCGGTATTTGACATACTCACTCCGTGAACTAAGAGCCCTTTTTTCACACCCCGAAGACTGGCTGTGTTGGCGCACAACAGTCTTCACCCTTTCAGAACAACCCAGCCTGGTCGCCGCCCTTTCGCACTTTCCGCTTTGCTTCCCGGCGTTCAGCTGCGCTGGTCTGCTTCTCAGCCCATAACTTTGCGTATCGCATAACATCGTCAAACATTCCCCCTTTGCGGCTTGCCTGTGACATCCGCTTGTACATATCGACCGCCTGGTATGCCCCCCCCCTGAGCCACTGCTTGCGTGAAGCCCAGGCGAAGAAGTTCCTCGCGGACATTCTTTTCAATAAAGTCGATGTGATTCATGGAACCTCGCTTACATCACGCCGAGCATTGAGCTCACGATCGTCATCAGCGCTCCTGTCTGCTCAGGCATTAGCCTGAAAAGCGACGCAATCCCCTCGCTCACTTCCTTCAGTTTCTGGTGCTCTGGCGCGTTCAGCATCACCGCCTGCTTTGCTTCAGCGCATTCCTTCATGGCCGAAGACAGGCGCGACAAAATATCGTCCTGAGGCATCAGGCGATGGCGGAACTCCAAGGGAAGAACGGTCATGATTGCCGGGGTAAGAAGGCGAACGTACTCGCGATATCGCTCAGACTCGGCCGGGTTGTCCAGGTAGCGAAAAAGCTTCTGGCGGGCACGGCTGATGTCATCAGGAAACGCGATCTCCTCGCCGCCCTGTTGTCGCCACTCATCGATGATGTATGCCGAGACAACATCCTGTCCTTCAGCTGCTGCCCAGGCGCGAACGGCAGAGCGAATTGCGTCGTGATCTGCCTCTCTCTGTTGATTTCGCTTTATCAGGGCGGCGGTGTTGAATCCGGTATTTTGTTGAAAGGATAGTGTTTGCATGGTTATACCCTCTGCTCCTGCGGCAAACCGTCGGTAGGGTTCGGATACAAATCGGGGCGCAATTCGTGTGGTGTCACTCCGGTTGCTTTGAAGATAGTGAGAACGCGGCTTTGCGGTACCACGCCGTAATTTCTATTTTTCCAGTGACTAACCGTCATAGCTGAAACATCTAAACTTTCAGCTAGCTTGCTGGCATTCCCTGCAATGTTTATGGCTTTGTCGAGAGCTTTCATAGGTGACTCCTGTGAAGAAACACGACAATTAAACAACAGGTTTAAATAACAGTCAAAGAAATTTCAACAGATAGTTTATTTCGGGTGTTAAACGATTTGTTTATAATCTTGATATGAGAGAAAAAAACATCAAACCGCCAATGCTTTCTGACCGCCTTACCAAGGTGCTTAAAACCAGGAAGATGAGTAAGTCAGAATTAGCTAGAAGGGTTGGCGTGACTCCGCAAGCTGTAAATAACTGGTTCTCCAGGGGAGAGCTGGGGAGAGAGTCTGCTCAGCAGATTGCGGACGTCCTTAAAATCTCAATCGACTGGCTTTTGAATGGTGATCCGAATGACATTTTGACTATTGAACAAGTCAGAATGAAAAGGCTAAAACAATATGTCGAGAACGGCTCGCTTAAGATAGAAGATGATCCCTTCTTTGAAGAAATCCTTTCAGGAAAGAAACCAATTAATGACAATGTCGCAAGGCGTATTGAACGCGACTTCAGTCTCCCTTTCGGCTCTCTTGATTACGATCCAGAACGAGCACCATCTAATCTAGTTGGGGACTTATCTTCGACTGAGATCGAACTTGTACATCTTTTCCGTCAGATGCCAAAATCGGCGCAAAAGGAAATGCTGTTACTTTTTAACAGCAGAGTGAGTGAGTACTCGTCTCTTTTTAGAGAATTACTTGAACTGAAAGAACAGAAGTAGACCCATCCCCTTGCGTAGAAGCAGAAACCGGCACTTGCCGGTTTTTTTGTGCCCACCGACTAAAATTAAACTTCATGTTGAAATACTCTTGACGAAAGTTTAAACCTATTGTTTAATTCATGCATCAACAACGCGCTGCGTTGCTCCGATAAACGTTCCGCTGGCCGGCGACAAGGCAATGAGGGTGAGATGAGTAAGGTAAAGGTGGCGCCTATTGAACTCGAAATAGACGCCACGGAAGTAATCAATCAGGTCGAGGAACTACTGGGGTTACTTGAGCTTCCAGCCCGTTCCCTTGAAGGCATCCCTGAGGATGTCGTCAACCTGCTTTTTGACAACATCCGTCCCTTGCTTAACGACATCGTCCTTAGTGATTTCTCGACCACAGTTGGCACAACTGACGCCAACAAAGTTTGTCTCAAAGTCGAAATCATCGGGACGCTTGAGCATCTCGCTTCCGCAATCAGGGCAAGCAACTTTCATCGTTGTCAGTTTTGACATTTTTATTTCCTTGCTGGCTGTGTGAGAACTACCAGCATACCACCGAGCCTGAAGTGGTTAAAAGACAGGCATACATGAGGAGTTGAAATGAGCAAGCACGGTATAAGAACCCTGGTCATTTCAGCAGTAATTGGGCTCTTCATCTGGATCGCGCTTTTCTGCGCACTGAGGGGATTGTTTCTATGAATGATTTCGCACGCAAACCCGCTCGTCAGCAGGCTGTTCGTTTAAGTCCGCTGTCAGCTTTCATCCGCCGGGTGTGCTACATGCTCGCGCAAAAAGGAGACCCTTCATGAGCACGATGTTTGCCCTGGTTCTCACCGTCAGCATGCTGACGGGCGGTAATCAGGATGTCCTGCTCGGCGTTTACGACACTGAGAATGACTGCAAGGCAGCCGCAGAAGAGCAATACGTGAAAGCTGAATGTTATCCGCTGAAAGGTGTACTGGACGAGCATCCGGCCGGGTTCACGGTGCAAATGTAGGGGGAGGAATGCAGAAGAAATGCGGTTACTGCCGTAAAGCAATCGAGGGAAAACCAGTAGTAAGCACCCTGTTATATCTCCAGGGGAACCAGCTCGCACGGAAAGAAAAAGAGTATTGCTCAGAACGTTGCGCCTCTTACGACCAGATGGCGCACGAGGGCTAACGTAAACCCGCCGAAGCGGGCTGTACGTCCGGTGCCACCGACCAAAGTTACACCGGAAATTACCAAAACCAATGACCACCCTGAATGGGCGCTACCAATGGCCCGGGGGATTCTACATCCAAAATAGAGGCTATCACATGGAATATTTTTATCTGATAAAAGCGACTCAAAAATCGGGTAAAGCTGATGCCGTAATCTGGCGCACTAATAAATCAGAAGCCCGCGCTCTACTGCAGCTCGACGTCGATCTGGAAGACGCTGGGATCGAAACAGGCCGCGGCAAAGACTATCAAAAACCTATTCGCACCGATTTCCCGGTATTCAACGACCTGCCAGCGGAGGGTGTTCTCGATTACTCATGGTGCGAACGCTACCAGCTCGGCGACGATGGCCGCACCTGGGCTCTGAAGCCAGGTCAGGCGCCTGCGGATCATCACATCGATGATGCCGGAGTATCCGCTGGGCCCGTTAGTGGCGAGCTGGTTGATGCCAATACTACTGGCGACGCGGCACAAGGTGAGACCGTGGAAACTTTCGGTAGCGATGAATACCAGGACGATTCGAGCGCGCTTTTTAACGTGGCAGAACTCCCCTTTCGCGCTCAGCTGCTGGCGCAGTACATGGCCGAAGAACGTCACGTTTATCATATCAGCATGCCTCACCGGCAGGAGCTGTCAGCTCTTGAAATGGACACTGATAATGCGTCCGTCCAGGACCTGATCCTGGCCGCCGAGAATGTCCCTGAAATCAAAAAATACGATATGCCGGCGCTCTGGAAATTCACCAGCGCCAATAAAAAAGTCTTCCCGGAAGGGAAACGGCATGAGCTCGGTAAGCGTATCCAGTTTGCTAAGCTGTGGTTCGCCACGAACGCGATAGACCGCGGCATTCTCACCAGGGAATGGGCTGCCGGTAACTGCATTTCTTCGGTTTTGAAAACCGATGCAGGTACGAATGCTGGCGGCGGTAATGAAACTGATCGCAACCCTGACTACACCCATACCCTCGATACGCTTGATGTTGAAATAGCCCTGGCCACAATGCCGATGGATTTCGATATCTACAATTTCCCGGCATCTATTCACCGCCGGGCCAAAGAGATCGTCCAGAAGAAAGAAAGTCCGTTCAAGGAATGGTCTGCAGCGCTGCGCAAGGTTGCAGGCATCCTGGATTATTCCCGCGCAGCGATTTTTGCCCTTATTCGTGGCGCCACCAGCGATATTCACCATTTCCCGGTAAGTCTGCAGACCTATATCAATGCGAACCTGACCGAGCATAAACATGACGCCCCTTCTGCTGAGATGCTTGAAAAAGCTGGTCATGTTTCATCTGCCGCCGTCACTCTGGACGCTGTGAAAAAGGCTATCGATGGAGATGAAGGTGTGCCTGACCTGGAAGCTCTCCCAACTGACTTTCAGGTAATTGGCACCGAACTTGTGAAAGAAGCTCAAAAGAAACGTCCTGATGCTAATCAGGTTCTGGCCGCCGAACGCGGCGAATATGTCGAAGGTATCAGTGACCCTACGGATCCGAAGTGGATAACCGAAGACCTGACCAAACCCAGAGCCCCGGAAATTGCAAATCTCGGCGGCGGAATGTTTTCAATTGAAGGCCTTATGACTTCACCGGCTACTAATGCCACCGAAGAAGGACCCACCAGCAATGTGCAGATGGAAGCGGATCAGTCAGTCAAAAACGAAAATGATAATGCGGTATCAGCAGGCGAAGGCGCTGATGAGCCTCCTGCGCAAACAACTGCCGTGAACATGAGAAAAATACTGGCTGAACGCTGCCCGGATCTTACCGCCGAAGTGCTGAAAAGCCAGGTTTCTGAGAATGCTCACAGTGATGATGAGGAAGAGGCTGAACAAGCAGCGCCAGCATGGCCGGAATATTTCGAGCCTGGTCGATATGAAGGCGTGCCAAATGAGGTCTACCACGCCGCTAACGGCATCAGCTCCACGATGGTTAAAGATGCCCGGGTATCGCTGATGTATTTCGAGGCGCGCCATGTATCTAAAACCATCCAGAAGGTACGCTCCCCTGTTCTGGATATGGGAAATCTGGTGCATGCACTGGCGCTGCAGCCTGATCAGCTGGAAAAAGAATTCAGTATCGAGCCGGAAATCCCGGAAGGCGCCTTCACCACGACTGCGACGATCCGCGCATTTATCGACGAGTACAACGCCGGGCTTCCGCCGCTGTTGAGTGCTGACGATATCAAGGCGCAGTTGGAGGCGCACAACGCCACCCTGCCCGCTCCTTTACCTCTGGGCGGCGACAAAGATGCAATTGGCATTGCGTATCTGGAATTACCTGACGAGTTCAAGCGAATCGTTGGTGACGATAAAAACTTTACCGCGTCAGCAATGAAGGCCTGCATCAAGGAATACAACGCTACTCTGCCCGCCCAGGTGAAAACCAGCGGTAGCCGCGACGCCTTACTGGAACAGCTGGCGCTTATTAATCCTGACATGGTTGCTCAGGAAGCACAGAAGGCGCAGCCGCTGAAAGTCTCTGGCACAAAGGCCGATCTGATTCAGGCCGTGAAATCGGTAAAACCGGATGCCGTGTTTGCCGACGAATTGCTGGATGCATGGCGCGAGAACCCGGAAGGAAAAGTGCTGGTTACCCGTCAGCAGTTGGCTACGGCACTGGCCATTCAGAAAGCACTGTTGAATCACCCGACCGCCGGCAAGTTGTTGACGCACCCGAGCCGTGCCGTCGAGGTGAGCTATTTCGGCATTGATGAGGAAACCGGGCTGGAAGTTCGTGTACGTCCTGACCTTGAGATAGACATGGGCGGCCTGCGCATAGGTGCGGACCTGAAAACCATCAGTATGTGGAACATCAAGCAGGAAGGCCTGCGCGCGAAGCTGCACCGGGAAATCATCGAGCGCGATTACCACCTGAGCGCGGCTATGTACTGCGAAACCGCAGCCCTTGACCAGTTCTTCTGGATATTCGTCAACAAAGACGAGAACTACCACTGGATCGCCATCATCGAGGCATCCGAAGAACTGCTGGAACTCGGCATGCTGGAATATCGCAAAGCTATGCGCGCGATCGCGAACGGTTTCGACACTGGCGAATGGCCGGCGCCAATCACTGAGGATTACGCCGAAGAACTCAACGATTTTGATGTGCGCCGCCTCGAAGCGCTGCGCGTACAGGCATAAGGGGATATGACGATGGAAAACACCAATATTGTTACCACTGAGCAACAGGCTCCAAATACCATTTCTGCCAGTAACGCCATCTTCAACGTGCAGGCGCTCGGCCAGCTAACGGCATTTGCAAACCTGATGGCAGATTCTCAGGTGACGGTACCTGCACACCTCGCGGGTAAACCAGCCGATTGCATGGCGATCGTTATGCAGGCAATGCAATGGGGCATGAATCCCTACGCAGTAGCGCAAAAAACGCATCTGGTAAACGGTGTGCTTGGGTATGAAGCCCAATTGGTCAATGCGGTAATCGCCAGCTCAAGCGCCATTCATGGCCGCTTTCACTATCGTTACGGAGGCGACTGGGAGCGCTGCACCAGGACTCAAGAGGTCACCCGGGAAAAGCACGGCAAAAACGGGAAATACAATGTCACCGAGCGTGTACGAGGCTGGACAGATGAGGACGAAATCGGGTTATTCGTCCAGGTCGGCGCGATTCTGCGCGGTGAATCGGAAATCACCTGGGGGGAGCCACTTTATCTCTCTGGAGTCGTCACACGTAATTCTCCTTTGTGGGTTTCTAACCCGAAACAGCAAATCGCTTATCTGGGCGTCAAATACTGGGCGCGGCTGTATTGCCCGGAAGTCATCCTGGGTGTTTACAGCCCGGATGAGGTTGAACAAAGGACCGAGCGAGAAATAAACCCGACGCCGGCGCAAAGAATGTCTGTGGCAGAGATCACCAGCGGAACAGACATCACCACCAGCGCGCAGGATTCAGCTCTCAATATTGATTCCCTGGCAGATGATTTCCGTGACCGCATTGAGCGCGCCGAATCGGTCGATGCAGCAAAAGCCATCAGGGCGGATCTGGATAAAGAGAAAGCTGTGCTGGGCACTGTTCTCTTCACCGAGCTGAAAGGTAAAGCCGTGCAGCGTTATTTCATGGTTGACGCCAGAAACAAAGTTGAGGCCGCGATCAACTCTCTACCTAATCCCGGAGAACCGGAAGCCGTCGAACTGTTTGCTAAAGCTGAAGGCATTCTCAACGGCGCGAAACGCCACCTCGGTGATGAACTTTATGACCAGTTCCGCATCACCCTGGACGACATGAAACCGGAATACGTGGGCTAACCAGATCGGGAGAGGAAACTCTCCCGATAAAGGAATGTATATGCGATTGATTAACCGAAGCAGACACTCCCCTCTGGGCCGCCAGGCGTGCGATGCCGCGCTGGCAAAACACGTTGAGCTTTATGGAGCTTACGGGCGACAGAAAACGAAGAGAACTTATACGGTGGTGGTTCAAGGCTCAAAGATCACTGTAGAAGTTGTTAACAGAAAAAGTAGCTATGTGGCCACAGCCATGAGCTGCGCGCGCCGGCTACACCATCTGCCTGGACAATGTAACTAAGGGGTTTTTATGACTAATACATCTCATAAATCAGATGAAATTTTGATAACCGATGACGTTCTGTCCAGATACAAAATATCGCGCAGCACACTTTATTTCTGGAGCACACCATCCCGGATGCCCTCGTACTTTGCTCAGCCATTCCCGCAGCCTAAAATAAATGGCAGCCCTAAAAGGTGGAGACTTTCAGACTTGTTGGCCTGGGAAGATAACGTGGGGATCAAACCAGAGGCTGACCAACCAGCTTCTCAAGGTGATCCTGCCAAACAGCAAGCCAGTGACGCTGGTCATCCAGATAATCATGCAGGTTATAACGTGCCATGACACCTGCCATATGATGGCCAAGCAGTTTTTCCACAACATGTGGCGGCGCACCTAATTCAGAAAGGCGTGTCGCCACTGTTCGCCTGAGGTCATGGAGAGACCAGGGTTTCATGCCTGTTTTAGCTATAATCTGAGTAGAAAACAGAGCGACGTTTGGTTGTAGTGGCGGTCTGTCATCTTCTGGCCCTCTGTAGCGTGACAGCGTCACAACGTGTTTTGAAACTGACGTTTCCTTCTCTGCTAACATCATTCTTACTACTGCCTCGGGAAGTGCCCTTCTGACCGATTTCCCGGTTTTATAATCGCTTGCCGGAATGGTCCACGTTTGCTCATGGAAATCGAACCACTCCCATCTTGCTGTCCTGATCTCTGTACTCCGGCAGCCAGTCATGATGAGAAACTTCATTATCAGCTGTTGTCTGTACTTCAATTCAGGAAGGATATTCCAAACTGTTTTGATTTCCTCATCACTCAATCTGCGATCTTTTACGGATGCTGTGAGACCTACGTCAGAGCGCCTAAGGCTCTCAATTGGGTTCACATTAATTACCCCTCGATTGGAGCAAAAACGGAACGTACGCTGCATCAGCCCAAGCATCTGACCAGTGACAACTCTTCGCCCCATGCCATCAAAAAGGTTAAGCCAGTGCGCTTTAGTGGTCTGATCAACAATCATGTTCCCCAGCACAGGCGCTATATGGTTATTGAAGTTCCGTCGGTTAACCTTGATTTTCACAAGACCTTCAGGGATGCAGTAATACTTTTCCCAGTAATCGAAAGCCTCTTTAACGGTGAGCGCTTCGACTTTTTTCTGTTTCTCCAGAACTGTTTGCCGTCTCGGATCGAGTCCTTCTGTCAACCACGCCCTGAACTGCTGTCTACGTTCGCGAGCTTGATATAAGGAGGTGGTGGGATAATCGCCAATCGTTAGCTGAGCGGCTTTCCCGTTCCATCTGTAGCGGTAAAAGAATGTTATACTGCCGGAAGTAGACAACCGGACATTCAGACCATGAGCGTCCGATATGACCTCGATCTGGTCTCTCTTTTTGCCAAGAGCTTTTCTTAATTTTGTGTCGGTAAGCAATGTGTACACTCCGGAAGACGATATACACATCAGTGTACACATTTTGGTTAAATTGATAACCTTCAAATCAATGCAGAACACACAAGATTAAAGCACTCAATGCTGGCAAGGTGTTGGTATTAGCGGGATTTTTGAAAAGACTTAAAGCATGACTAACAAACTTAAAACGGATTCATATGCCCTACGATAGCGTTTATCTGGAAAAGCGTCCGCCCGGCGCGCTGCGCACC
>OGXV01001203.1_pt1 | contig 15681 bp, 8 predicted proteins | sample 1576391 | NCBI WGS metagenome assembly OGXV01 (sample SAMEA3541586, study PRJEB24748) | human gut metagenome | biome: human gut; feature: human-associated habitat; material: faeces | place: China | collected 2012 | reverse complement strand
GGTTATACATTTTTCATTGCAAAAAAGATAGAACAATGATTCATTTGAATAATTATGGTTGGAATGACAAGTTAAGCCAACTAAGGCAAGAGTCAACATACAATTCCCTTACGCATGGACGTATATCCATCGTACACCGTACATGCTACGAGGTCGTTTCAGAAAACGGCCTGTTTCAGTGTGAACTGACGGGGAATATGATGTATGGGAAATCAGATTTTGAATTCCCTTGTACCGGTGATTGGGTACTTTTTCAACCATTCGACGAACATAAAGGGATTATAGTGGATATGCTGCCTCGTGAACGGACTTTATATCGCAAGAAAAACGGAACGGTTGCCGATAAACAGGCCATTGCCTCGTATGTTGACAAGGCATTTATCGTGCAAAGTCTTGATGATAATTTCAATGTTCGCAGAGCCGAGCGTTTCATGGTTCAGATGCAGGAAGAGAATATCAATCCTGTATTGGTGTTTAACAAGGCTGATTTAGGGTTTGATAGGCAGAAAGTCGAAGAACAGATCAGGCACATTGCCCGTCAGATACCGGTGTTTTTTACAAGTATCCATCAACCTCAGACGATTCTCCAATTGCAGGAGTCTATATCGGCAGGCGAAACGGTTGTGTTTGTCGGTTCTTCGGGGGTAGGGAAAAGTTCTCTGGTGAATGCGCTTTGTGGGGAATCGGTATTGTTAACGTCTGATATCAGCCTATCCACGGGAAAAGGAAGACATACTTCTACTCGTCGGGAGATGGTATTGATGGACGGTTCAGGGGTATTAATCGATACTCCGGGTGTCCGGGAATTTGGCTTGGCCATTGACGATCCCGATTCTCTTGCAAAGGTGTTGGAGATTTCCGATTATGCTGCATCATGTCATTTCAAGGATTGCAAGCACATCAACGAACCCGGATGTGCCGTTTTAGAAGCGGTAAGTAGTGGCGTATTGGACCGTAAGGTTTATGAAAGTTATCTGAAACTTCGACGGGAAGCATGGCATTTCTCTACTTCTGAACATGAAAAGCGTAAAAGGGATAAATCCTTTTCAAAACTTGTGGATGAGGTGAAGAAGCGTAAGGCAAATCGCTAATTTCTATTATAAGAGTGTGTCATTTACCTATTGGGTTTGTGACACACTTTCATTTTACATTTTCAGTGAATTATAAAAATGTAGGTGTGAACTCGATGTCCAAGGCACTGTTAAGATCGACCAATATGACCGTACAGCAAATAGGTGACGAGCTTAATTTTCCGTCCCAATCCTTCTTTGGCAAGTATTTCAAAAGGCTTACGGGAATGTCACCGAAAGCGTATAGGGAATAAGATCTCTGTTTCCTGTAAAAGCCGCCACCATTACTTTGGGGCCGAGTGGAAATTCTTGTACCTTTGCACTCGTTTTTAGAAAAGAAGAATCACGATGATCAATAAATATGAAGAACGTCTGGGAACCGAGCGTATGTTGTCACTGGTTTTCAAAATGGCGCTTCCGGCAGTAGCAGCACAATTCGTCAATTTGCTTTATAGCATTGTCGACCGTATCTATATCGGACACATACCGGGCATCGGGACGGATGCATTGGCAGGCGTAGGGGTAACAATTTCTCTCGTGGTATTGATTTCTTCTTTTTCAGCAATAGTGGGCGGTGGTGGTGCACCGTTGGCTGCCATAGCCCTTGGGCAAGGTGACCGTCAGCGTGCCGGAAAGATATTGGGGAATGGTTTTACCTTGCTGATTCTATTTACTTTAATTACTTCCTTCATTGCCTATACTTTCATGGAGCCTATCCTGCTCTTTACAGGCGCTTCGGAACATACATTGGGCTATGCGGTCGATTACCTTTCCATTTATTTGCTGGGAACTGTTTTTGTAGAGATTTCCACCGGACTGAATTCCTTTATCAATGCGCAGGGGCGTCCTGCCATTGCCATGTACTCTGTTTTAATCGGAGCTTTATTAAATATCATTCTTGATCCTATATTTATCTTCTGGTTTGATATGGGGGTGAAAGGTGCTGCTTTGGCTACGGTGATTTCTCAGGCTTGCAGTGCCGCATGGGTACTGTCTTTCCTGTTTTCCCGGAAGGCTTCTCTGCCTTTGGAGAGGCGCTATATGAAGTTAAACCGGGGGATTGTTATTGCGATGCTGGGGCTGGGAGTATCTCCGTTCATTATGGCCAGTACAGAGAGTTTGGTGGGCTTTGTGCTGAATAGTAGCTTGAAAGATTTTGGAGATATTTACGTCAGTGCGTTGACGATATTACAGACTTCGATGCAGTTTGCCAGTGTGCCGCTGACGGGGTTTGCGCAAGGCTTTATTCCGATCGTAAGTTACAATTATGGCCATGGTGATAAGCAGCGTGTGAAGGATTGTTTCCGTATTGCACTGATCACGATGTTCTCTTTTAATCTGATTCTGATGCTGCTTATGATCCTGTTCCCGTCAACGGTTGCATCTGCTTTTACAAGTGATGAAAGGTTGATAGAAACGGTCCGTTGGACTATGCCTGTCTTTCTGGGTGGTATGACCATTTTCGGCTTGCAACGTGCCTGTCAGAATATGTTTGTTGCATTGGGGCAGGCTAAGATATCCATTTTTATCGCTTTGCTTCGCAAGGCTATTCTGTTGATTCCGTTAGCACTGATACTGCCGCATTATATGGGAGTGACCGGAGTATATGCGGCTGAGGCTATATCCGATGCTACGGCTGCAATTTGCTGTACGCTGTTGTTCTTTTGGCAGTTTCCTAAGATTTTGGGGAAGATGAAATAGGGCAGGAGGAAGCTTCCCGACCATTTTTTAATTGATAATTGAGAGACTTTGTAAGTGCCCATATAATAGTAGTCATTGCATGAAAAATGGATTAAAAGCAATATGTAACTCGAACTATAGAAGAATTAACTGAGTGATGTGTCACAAAAAAGATGGTGAAATTCAGGTTAAGATAACAGAGAAATATCTGCTGTAACTGCGCCTCTAAAACCAAAGTAGGAAGAAGACCCCTTCGTCCTCTTCCTACTCGATTCTTTATTCTCAAAAGTTTTTTTATTATGTAACAAAGACCTGTTTCATTCTTCCTTGTCCTTTCTTTACGGTACTATCGCTGCCTCCGTCACATTTACCGTTACCGTCACCTTCTTTGCCGCATCCGACAGATTCTGTATCTCAAAGGTTGCCGCCGCATTCGCGGGGAATGGTCCTGTTGGGAAATCCTTTGCATTCTGATCCAGCGTCAAGGTATAATCTATAGCTTCGGTGGCATGTCCTACCGCCTTGTCCGCTTTCAGCCATGCGGGCAGACCGGAAATCCGGCTTCCCCCTTTGGCGGTCACGGTCAGTTTCATGGACGAAGTAGTGCCGGCACTCGCCTGTTTCTGCATACTGAGCACTCCGGTTATCACATCCGGCGCTTCACTTCCAGCAACGTAAGAATTAGCTCCGGCCGGTTCCGACGGGGTGCCTGTCGCCGCGGCAACGGTAGGTACTCCGACTGCGGCCTTCACTGAAAGCTGGCTCTCCTCACGTCCCGCCTTGCTGCGCAACACGATGATGGCTTTCGGAAACAGATTGCCCGTATACTCTGCGTTTTTTGATACTTTACACGTATAAGCGACCGAGCCGGCACGGGTTACCGCATCTTTCGTGATTGCCGTCTTCAGCCACTCGGCGCTTCCGCCCGCAGAACTTGTATAGACAATGCTGCATTCCGCTTCCGAATTACTGGTGAAGGGAATGCTGAAATAGTCGGTTTCATCCGGCGAGACGGTGGCTTTATTGTTATCCTCAATAACGGTTGCACCTGCCGGTTCTGCCGCCAGTGTCCCGATAGCCAGTTCGTTTTCCGGCTGATACTCGAAATCCCCACCGTCCGTCCAGTCCGAGACGGTGATGTTCACATCCAGCTTGAAGGGATCGGCATCGGTGATGCGCACCGTGTACCGATGGTTGGGTTTCACCTCGATGTAACCGCCTGTACCCGCTACCGACTGTTCAAAATCCACCATATAACTCACGTCCTGCGGCGGGTCCGTCATGTTCAGCGCATACTTGCCCTTGATAATCAGATAACCCTTATCCGCAATCGGGCTGGGATAACTGTAGAAAGCACCTGTCTGCGTGCCTTTATTGGCATCGGTACCGTTAAAGTCACGGTCGGGATAGGTGATGAGCGTCTTAGTAGGGTCAACATCCTCCACGGGAACCACCGGGAAGAAAGTAACGCCTTTGCGACCGTGTCCCATCGATACACCGGTGATGGTGAGGTGTGACAATTTCTCATCATTGATAATATCGAAACGGGAGACGATACGCGACAGCGTCATGTTGATGCGTGTGCGTGAACCCATACTGATGTCCCGCAAATCGAGCGCGGGGCTATAAGAACCCACCATTGGCAGAGGCGTCAGCAATACATCTGCGGCTTCGGCAGGGTCCAGCAACGGAGTGGTAAAGGTGAGGAAATCCGTTTCGGTCGGTACACCCGCCTTTGTCACAACGTTATAATCTGCCCCCGGAGAACTTTGTTCCAGCGGGGTGAAGACGGTGTATTCCGTTCCGGCTTTCAGCAATTTCGGTTGATTGGCAATGCAGTAGAACTTGGTGAACAGGCCTTTCTTAGGACGAAGGGTGGCGAGTGCCACGTTGTTACCTTCCACTGTCAGCACGATTTTGGTGGCGTTAATCACCGTAGAGCCGTCCGCGCGGTAGCAGAACCGTTCCTGATAGGTGTACGGTCCTTCCTCCTTGTCCGAGGAAAACACATAGATGTCCAGTGAAGTGATTTCATTCTCTTCAGTGGTGGCTATGGCATCGTCGGCACGGGTGGTGGCGATGCGGGCGTTAGCGGCGCGGGTATCGGTGTCCGCCGTCTTTATGTTCAGCTTGTTCTGGAAGCCGAGGATGACTTCGCGGCGTGTGGGGTCACCGGCCAGCGGGTCATCACCGGGAGTGGTTGCCGGCAGCACTTCCGCTTCGCTGCAACTCGCAAGTGAGAGGGCAAGCAAGCCTATCACCCATGCGGAAAACTGTTTTCTGTTTTTAATCATGATCTTATTGTTATTAATCGGTTATTTATTGAATTAAGGAACGACGGCAGGTGCGGCAGGACTTACCAGTACCGTCACGTCTTCCATGCCCGAGATATTGTTTTTCAGCACAATCGGTGCGGCGGTGAAGTCGGTGACGGAATCTTTCACGGTCAGGGTGAATACCTGGCTGCCGGTGGCATCCGTCGGATTGGTTTTTGCAAAGGGAGAAGTCTCTGCAACAGTAAACCAGGATGACAATGTGCTCGCCGTCACACCCTGCGGGGAAGTCACCTTCACTTCAACGGTGGCTGCGGCGGTGCGGGGCACATCGGTAATCTTATTGTCGGTATAGGCGGCTCCACCCGGAGTGCCTGTTAGCTCAATCGTCGTAATGGCAGGGTCAAGCAGTTCTACCGTCAGTTCCAGCTTCTTGGTGTCGTCACCCAGACTGATGATTTCGAACTTGCTGTTCGCGTCACTGGTTGCCGTCACATCCTTCAGCTTCAGCGTATAGAATTCCTCTACCGGAGTCGTTGCATGCACATCCGTGGCGGGAGTTCCGGTGTCACTTGATGCCGGACCTGTGGCAGCTTTCGATACCTCCAGCCAGGGAAGCGTGTTAGACAACACCAACTTCGTGCCAAAAGGACAGCTTGCCCCGAGCGTGATACTACTCTTGCCGGTTTTGTACATAGTGAGCTTGTTATTTACCTGATCATATAAATTGAAATTCCCCGTAGCCGCATCCGGTGTGGCGAAATCCAGTACCGGGGCTGTGGCAGGCGGCACGATGGTCAGCGTAGTGTACACCGACTCATCTTGTGACGCTGATTCATTGGCAAGCGTCAGTGTGACGGGAGCATACGGTGCATCAGCAGTCAGCGTGTATTTGAAGGTCATGGTGGTGGTAGTCACTCCGTCTACCACTTCCGACTGATAACTGGCAACGTCATGTGTCAACCAGTCGATGTTCCATCCGGTTGTAGTGCTGAACTTCGGCTGTACCTTGCCGCTGGCAGTGGCGGTCAGTGTGATGGTTTTCTCCGTATTGTCAGCGTTCACACTGATTTCCTTGGTGGTGACGTCTGTTTCGGTTCCTTCCACATTCAGTGCAGTCACCACGGGCGCTGCGTTATCGGGTTTGATGATGACTCCACCGCCACTGGTCCAGTCCACGATTTCGAAGAAAGCGGTGATGGTGGCTTCCATCACTTCCTTGATGTGCAGGGTATAGCGGGTATTGGCTACTACGTCCATGAATTTAGGATCACCGCCGCCATCGGGTATACGTTGTATATCAAGATGGTATTCCACCGGAACGGGCTCTTTCTGCATCGGGTTCTGGTATTTGCCCTTGATGATGAGGAACGCCTTGTCCGTATCCTTGAGCGGATAAGTATAGAGGGCACTTTCCGTCACTCCTTGATTGGCTTTGGGCAGCATCAGATAACTACCTTCGGTGGTGGGATACTGGATGAGGCTGGCGGTGCGTCCGGCAGGATCAAGTTCTTCCAGCGTGCCCGGCATCACGGTAGATTGGTTTCGTCCGTTGCCCAGCGATACGCTTTCGATAATCAATCCCGTCTTGGCGGATTCGTTGTCGATGTCGAAGCGGCTCACGCGGCGTTTGAGTTCGATGTTTACTGTGGCGATGTTACCCAGTATCTTCGTAGTACCGCTTCCGGTCATCACTAGCGGGGTGTCCAAGGCGGTGCCTGCTGCGTCCAGTTTCTCGGTGAAGTAGCTCTCGAAGACTGCGGCTTTCGTACCTTCTGTTTCGATGGCTCCGGTGGCGGCGTTGGTGGTCACCGCTGTCAGGGGATCGATGGCGGTTCCGTCAGTCTTGTAGAGCGTTGTACTGTTTGCCACGCAATACAGTTTCAGGTTGGGGATGCCTTTCAGTTCCGTGGGGAAGATGGAGGCTTTCCGGTCGGTTCCGGCACCGCTCAGTTTGAAGGTCTTCGCTGCGGTGTTGTCCTGTGCGGCGGCTTTCCACGTTTCCAGATACTGGTAGTCTCCGCCGTCTGCGGTGGCGGCAAACACATAGATGTCCAGATTATCAATCTGGTTTTCACTCTCGGAAGCGATGGCGCGGGTGTATTCCTGCGACTCTCCTCCGCCACTAAATACGAGACGGATCTCTTTGCCTTGCGCTCCATTTGTGGGAGTGTCGTCAATACCCAACTCGTTCTGGCTACATCCTGCAAGCAGGGCCAGTAGAGCGGACATCCAAAGCATGTTACTTTTTTTCATCATTTGTCTATACTTTTATTTGAAAGTTAATAAATTAATTATAAGCTGTTTAGCAGGCCGTACTGCTACGGGTACCGTAGGTGGTCGTCTTCGTTGGTCGTAGCCGGCCGTCTATGCCACCCGTAGCCGGTCACCTACGACCGGCGTAGCAGTAGGGCTATCGGTTGCGGTTGTTTCTTTTATCCCAACGGGTTCTCATCTAAACCGCCTTCTCCGCCGCTACCACTACCGCTACCCCCTCCTGAGGGAGCCGTACCGATATAAATGGTCTTCGTTACACTGCGCGGAGCTTTTAGCAATGTCTTGCTATTACTACCGAATTGCGTGGTTACTTTCAGCTCATACGTTCCGTCCGCCAGATCGGCGGGGATAATGAATGTCAGTTTCGAAGGATCGTTCGTTACCCAGAGGTCTTCGGTCACTTTGGTTTCCGTGCCCTTGCTGCTCGTCAAGGTAATGCCTACGGCTGGGTCAGTTCCCACTACTTTCAACTTGCCGCCCGTAAGCGTGAAAGCACGTCCTGCGGTGGCTGAGGCGTCGAGTGCGCGGGTGGAGGCATCCTGTACACCACCGATGTACATGGCGCTGCCTTTCTCGCCGATGATGCCCACGGTGGTTTGCTTGATGGCTTCCCGCAGGTCGGCGCCTACGTTGAAGTTCACCACGATGGAGTTCTTTGCCGGATTCCAGGTGGAGTTCTCTATGATGCCCCGGAAGCTGACAGAAGCGTAGTATAACCCTGTATTCACACTCACTCCGGTCATCAGCAACCGCTTGATGACACGCTTTTGCAGGTCGAATACGTGACGGATGGTTTCTTCGCGCAGACCGGAGTCTTCGGCTTTCAGTTCGGCGATGATGCGGTTTTCATCCGCGTTGCCGATGGATACGGGGACGAGGATCATGTCCTCCTTGTTGTCCACGGTCACGGTGTTGTCCGCCAGTTGACCGTTGATTTGATACTTGATTTCGTTTGCCATAATCTTTATTTTTTATAATTAGTAATGTCGGTAAAACCGAAGTTTTGCCGGGTTGATAAATCGGATAATTATGGCATGAGAGAATGAATTTCTTGGAGAAAAGCTGGGAGGGAATTCCACAAAAAAATCATTCCAACATGTCAAAGTACGAAAGTTCGTTTGACATGTTGGAATGATTTAAATATAGGGAGGATGCTTAAAGATTAAGCGTCCGCGTGCAAATGTGGTATTACAATAGTTCTATCTCTTTCATTGGCAATCCGGTACACTGAGAAATTAATTCGAAAGCAACTCCTTGTTTTTTCATATTGAGAGCTATGAGATGGCGCTCTTCAGCCCTTCCTTCGGCCTTTCCTTTGCGTTCTGCACTATTATACAGCGTTTTTTCCACACTGATAATATCCCAGAATTTTTCATAACCGGCCAATTGCGCATCCGTAAAAGCCGATACTTCCAAGGCATCAACCGCTTTTTTCACTTCGGGATTCGCCATTAGTTCTTCTGGCACTTCACGGGTATTGTCATTGATTTCGGTCAGGTATCGTAACCAAAGCACCTGCATTTTCTTTTCCGCATACGAATGCGGGGTAAACTTAGGCAACTCTACAAAAATCAGTTGGAGGCCATCAATCACTTTATCAGAGTTTTCCACATGAATCATCTGATAATGATGATAATACCCTTCCAGCTCCGGTTCAAATATCTCATTGACCAGATTCAACGAATACACGGGTTGTAGCAACTCATATTGTTCGCCAACACTCATCTGGCGGACATAGGCCTTAGAGGCATTGAACAACACACGTTGTTTGAACTCCGGTGACCAAATCATCTGCATTTCCACAATGAACTGTCTGCCCTGCTTATCCTTGCAACGGACATCAACAATACTGTTCTTACGCAATGGATTTTCGGGAACCATCTCCGAAGGGAGATATTCAATATCGGTTATTTCCTGATCGGCAGTCAGTGGCAGCAAGGCGTTCAAGAGGCTCATCACCAAATCGGGATGTTCGCCAAAGACCCGCTTGAAGGTCAAGTCTGCTTTAGGATTCAAATATTTCATAATTACTTTCTATTTAATGTGAACACATATACTTAAATACATTATAACCGCCCCATAATGAGGATGTTTAATGCTTGACAAAGATACGTATTTATCATCAAGAATACCAGCAAAGTATTATAAAAATCATTCCAACATGTCAAAGAACGAATGTGCTGTTACCAGCTATGCCCAATGAAGGGATTATCATTTCAAACGGTATTCGTTCAAGCGAATTTGCAATCCGCTTGTGTTTGGTCTTAGGATTTGTAATCCGATAAAAATTAGTCTTTTGATCGGATGTGATGTGTCGAATTGCAAATTCTGATACTTAATATCGGCGGATTGCAAATTCGTCGGGACGGAGGATTGCAAGGTCTTTAACCATGGAAAGCAACCGCATAATAGTCAGAACTTGCACTATTTTTATCCATAACGACCCACTTAAATGTTGCTTTACCTCCTGATATATTGCTTATTTGTAAACCACACTGGTAGATTCCTGTATAATCTGTATTATAAAACTTACCATTGATGAAAACAGAGCTGAAATTTGTCGGATAATATTGGGTCATCTCTAGATTCGTTGACGACCAGTCACTAATACCAAAAAAATCTCTTAATGTTGGCCAGCCAGGTATATACCAACCATTCCCCATATTTGCTACAATGTTAGAGGATGATGCATAGTTGAGATATGTTGCTACGCGTAAACAATATTGGTCTTTTACTTTATATGCCCAGTATCCGCGTCCAATAGGTAGCCTGTTATAAAAGGTGATACTCAGATTCTGAAAATAGCTAGACTCTTTTGATTCGAATGCGTAAGTACCTATTAATATACTCCCAGCATTGCCCCCGCTCATATTCGTACTAGTACCTCCCTTGATAGCAAACTGAAAAGTATCCCATTGTTCAGAAGGAGTCCAGGCATGAGTATTAGTTACAGTAAAATAACTACTGAAAGAAGAAGGTGTCTTCAATCCGCCCGGAGAATTGATGGAGAAAGAAAGTGAATTCTTTCCATACAAATCATTAATGTCATTCCTTACATAAAAATTGGCAGATGCATCGCCGGATACATTATATTCTATACAATTTGAAGGACTATTGTTGCGCATAGTGGGGCGTGAAGACACATATTCTATGGTATGGGTAATTTTCTTGTTTGCGTCTCTAAGATTCCGGATGTCGAAGTTGAATGTTCCGTTAGCACTGTAAGTGTTTGCCCTGATTCCTACCCGGTAAATTTTAGTGGAGTTGCTTTCAGTACTTGCCAAACTGTATATGAAGTTGCTGTTAGCACTGTAAAAGTCATTCCCTCCCAGCGAATATACCTTTATCTGATACGTGGAAGTAGCCCCACTCTTTACTTGTTTGGCAGTCATTCTGGTCCCACTGTAAGTATTGGCTGTTGGTAATGGATTGCCAACGAGTGTAACTGTAGGTGTTTGGAATTCCTGTGCTATGTTCACCGTCATACCTATGCCTCCGGAAACAGAAGCATTAGTAAACACGATTTGCGTATCATCGAAATTCGCTGCATTCTCTATCAGTTTGAAGGTAAAACTTGTGGTTTTACTCTCTGGGGTACTACGTGTGGTCGGTGGTGTGATGTTTTCCAACCATGCTGGACACTTACTGACGGTGGCTCTGTTATAACTATCCATCGTGATGGTGAATTGCCTGTCCTTGATGATAGGCATGGTAAGCGTGGCAGTAGTAGCCGTTATGTCCGAAAGGCTGATACCTGTCCCTGCGTTTGTTAACTGTAAGTTACTGATTCGGTTGGGCAGCAATTTCACTTTGACATTCCCGATTTTTGTCTCGTCCGAGTTGTTTTTCAGAGTTACGGCAAGTTCTTTTTCCGTCAGGTCGGTGGCATTCATACCTGCCCACTGGAAAGTATATTCCTGCGTGGTGTGCGTGCTCGAAGCCGGTATGACAGTAATACCTGCATCAGCGGGAAGTTCTACTTTACTGCCGCCTATGGAGGTGATGGTTATCTTGCCCGTAGAAACTTTGGCATCAGCTGCCTGTACCAGATAAAGTGTATTTTCTGCCGCATCCCAGTTGTTGACTCCGTCGGGACTCATTGTGCCTCCTGTTGATTCGACGACAGGGATACCGAAAGTGGTATTTATCAATATCACTTCCTCACCGCCCCCCGCTTTGTCTATCAGGCGAAGGATGCCGCGGGGATAGCTATCACCCATGTAGTCCTCATTGAAAGATACTTTGTACTTCACTTGCTGCGTACCGCCTGCACGGGTAGCGGTGCCGGGTATTTCTTCCAGCTTCAACCATTCGGTTTCCGTAGTTCCACCGTAATAGCTTAGTTTTGCCTCTACCCCGGCATTAGAACCAGTAGAAATATTGAAACTGCTGCCTGCCTTAAGTGCCAGTGTGACAATACTGGTGTTAACATCATAGGTGGTTTCACCGTCAGGCAACAGGGCAGATACGGTGATGGCATCCAGCCCGTTGTCGGGCTCATAATCGTCAATATAATCTCCCGTTTCCCAGTCCACCAGACGGATATTGGCTGTCAGTTCAAAAGGATCAGCCTCTGTGATTTGTACTGTGTAGCGATGGTTATGATTAATTTCAATACGTGTGCCATTACCGTCACTTACCCGTTCGAAGGGGATGCGATAAGAAACCTCTTTCTTCTCGTCTGTCAGATTCACCGCATACAGTCCTTTCAATATCAGGAATCCGTTATCCATTGCTTTGCATGGGTAGCAATAGAAAGCTTTGGTAGTAGTTCCTGCGTTGGCGTTCAGCCCGTCAAAAGGACGGTAGGGATATGTAATCAACTGTCCGGGTGTGGCGGGAACGTCGCCTATAGCCCGAATGGGAAACAGTGTTACGCCTTGTCGTCCGTTGCCCATACTGATATCGGTAATAGTAAAATGAGACTTTACGGCATCATTCACCACGTCAAATCGCGCCACGGCACGGGTGAGCGAAATATTCAGCCGCACATAAGTCCCCATGCTGTATTCCCGCAAGTCAACCGGCTGCCCGTTGGCACCGGACATGGGCAGTGGGGCAAGTAGGATATCGTTATTGAAACCGGTGGGTTCCAATAACGGGGTATTCAGTTTGATAAAGTCATTCTCGGTGGGAATGCCGGGTGTCGTTACTGCATCGCCCGGCGTGCTTGCCTGTTGAGAACTCTGTTGCAGCGGTGTATAGCCGATGTACTCATGGCCTGTCGCATCATTCATTTTCGTTTGGTTGGCTACACAATAAAACTTGGTGAACAGGCCCTTGCGGGGATAGAACACCACATTCACTTTCCCGGCTGCTTCATCCGATTTCAGGTCGAGTGGGGAAGTGCCTGCGGGCAGGTTACCGGCTTCCGTACGGTAGGCAAAGCGTTCCTGAAAAGTATAAGGCCCTTCTTCCTTATCGCTGCCGAAAGCATAAATATCAAAACTTTCAATACGGCTTTCGTCGTCTTCGGCTATGCCGTCACGGGTCATGGTAGTACGGTTTTCCGGTGTACCGTTCACCAGAATCAACTTGTTTTGCAAAGAGATTACCACCGAACGGCGGTTGGGGTCGTTGGCTTGCGGATTCTCCGGTGTTCCGGGAGTTTCGCCTACTGTTTCCACCTCCGAGGTGCAAGCTGCCGTCAGGCATGGTAGCACCGCCAATGAGAGGCGTAGCAAGAATTTAGCTAATCTTTTCATAACTTGTAGTGTTTTATGTAGTTACTATTTATTTTCATTACTTATCTTTTATATTTTATCCTTCAGACTTCATACTTTATCCTTAATTCCTCATTCCTCATTTTCTTCAGGTTCTTCCTCGCCTTTTCCGGCTCTATGCCCAGTGCCTTGCGGAACCATTCTTCCGCTTTCTTCCGGTCACCTTCCAGATAAGCCAGCACACCGAAGTCATTCCATGCACGCGGATCGTCCGCTACCTTATCCAGATATTGCCGGGCGCTTATCGGGTCGCCTGCCATGATTACCGCCGAAGCGGCATTGATGTTTGCCAATGCATCGTCCGGGAAATGATAAGCGGCTATCTCATAAACTTCACGATATTGCTCCGTGCCGGGACGGTAGAAAGCGGCCACCCGGTACATCTCTTGCAATGACAGCAGGCGGGGATGTGTGTATATCAGGCTTGCCGCCTCTTCGATATTGAAAGCGCGGGCTTCATAACCCACCGTAACCCGTATGCGCCTTAATTGTGGGAAATAGTCTTGCAAAAGTTCCCTATATACATTTCCTCCATACATATCCATCAACTGCTTTTCGCGTCCTTCAAAGATGCCTGTCCGTGAAATAAGAGTCAATACCTCGTCACCATGCCTCATAGGATGCTGTTTCAGCAGTTCCACCAGCCCGTCCCAATCTTCGGGTATGGAAGATACTTTATAAAGGTTGTGTCCCGGCATATACGTTGCGCACATATATTCCTTGAAACAGCGGGCGCGGTTGGAAGCAAGTATTTCATTGTCTTTGTATGTTCCGTCAGGCGAAGCATAGCCGCAAATGGAAATTTCAGAGATGCTTGCCAGATTCCCTTTGATGAGCGGTCGCATCAGGCTGTCCAGTTTCTCTAGTTCAGAATGGTTGTTGTGGAACTCCCGGCGGACATCATACACTCCTGTTGGGTAGTCTATATATAAGGTGGCACTTTCCGAACGGTGTTTTTGTGTTTCCACCTCGGGAGTAAGGTAAGTCACCATAGCCGTACATTCAGCACAGGGCATGCAGTCTGCACGGCCCTTTGTTTCCCGTCGGTCGGTAGCACCCGTTTCCTGCCTTTCCACAACCGCCTGCGGAATCGCTACTTGTCCTTGCGAACCCGCTGCCTGCCCCTGTGAAATCATTATCTGCCCCTGCGGCACCCGGAAAGGGCTTGCCAAATCAAGGTCTGCCATCAGCGGCTCCACTCCGAGAATCTTCATCCGGCAACAGTCCCGTTGCTCACACATCAGCACCAGCGAGGCATGTTCCATCCACGGACTGTAAGCGACGGACACATGATAGTTGATACTGTCTTTCCGGTTCCGGGCATAAAGCGTGCGGTAAGGAGGAATATAGCCGGGTGCGGGTTGGAGTGCCTGCTGCCTGTGATCGGCACGGGCACGCCGACGCCCGCTCACCACCACTGCCGGAAGTTCCTGCAAGCGTCCCGCACTGCGCAACACGGGCGTAAAGCGGTAAGCCTCCGCATTCCCTGCTTTGGTATCGTCCAGATTCAACAGCAGTTCTATATGAAGACTGTCCCCTTGCGTAAAGACATGCGAACTGAGTACCGGAGTTCCGCCCGCCCATGTTTCCGCCGCCAGCAGTACCCCAACCAAGCCTCCTAATATTTTCTTTATATGCCTCATTTTTAATTTTCAACTTTCAACTTTCAATTTTTAATTTACCCCAGTCCTCCTCCTTCCGTCCAGTCCGACGCATTCATTTGCGTTACCACAATCGTCCGCCCTATGGTTACCAGCAGGTCGAATTCCTGTTCCGTGTTTTCGTCCAGACTGACAGGCAGCTTACGAAAGAATAGTTGCAGGTCTATCTCCTTCATAATCCTTTCATTGCCCCGGTAGATACTCAGCAACGGGTGCGAACCCGATGTCAGGCGGTACGTCACCAGTTCCCCCGTCAGTTCGTCATTGTAGTTCATTGCCGCCCGGGTCTGGTGCCACGTCACCGGACTGCCTATGGAGGGGAATGTGAAAGCCCCGTCGCCCACAGCCAGCGGTATGTCGTAACCTGCCGGAAAACCGTATTCGCAAGGCACGCCCCGCATACGGAGCGTATATCCGCCCGTTCCTTCCGCAGGATAATACCCGTCTTCCCAATGTACGGTTATTCGGAGCACGGCGTGGCAGTGTGTCAGGTATACGGTCCTGTTCACTGAAACCCCTGTGGCGGGAACTTCGAATGTGCCATATCCGTAATAGAGCCGTTCGGTATTGGTCCGGTATCCTCCTGCGGGTGTTCCCGTGGCCGAGGTCATTACCAGTTCACGGATTTTTGTCACACCGGGTTGCGGTGGGGGTAGTATGTCACTTTCATATCTTTGGTTTCCCCATGCCACGAGGGTGTAGCGTCCGGGAGGTAATTCTCCCTGCCAGTATTCCAGACTGTCGCCCTGCAATGTCCAAGTATCCACCAGCACCCCGTCCGCATCGAAAAGGAACTGCCTGATATTATCCACATACATGGCGAGCTGTCCGGCATCGGGTCTTCCGGCATAACGGTAATTCAGCCGTACATTGTAGGGACACACCTGCGGCTCGTCAAAATCGAACGTGCAGGAGGTGCAGAACCAGAGTATGCAGCAGAGAATTACCATAACTTTCATCGTATGAAATAAATGAGTGACACACCGGCCCGTGTAGG
>OGXV01001195.1_pt1 | contig 15736 bp, 15 predicted proteins | sample 1576391 | NCBI WGS metagenome assembly OGXV01 (sample SAMEA3541586, study PRJEB24748) | human gut metagenome | biome: human gut; feature: human-associated habitat; material: faeces | place: China | collected 2012 | reverse complement strand
ACCAGCCTACATCTGACAGGCAGCAGTTAGTATAACGTTCTGCTGCTGCGCCATCGAGTAAACCACCCCAGTTGCCAATGCCTGTAAACAGTGGTACGTTGTCATGTACCATACCTACAATCGTACCATACGATGAGTTATGTGTAATGCAAAACGGTACTTTATTATCTTTGGCAGCTGCTGGAAAGCCAATCAATGCATTATGATACTTATCTACTGTAAAGTCATAAAGCACCTGGTCTTCTTCATGATCTACTTTAGCTATAGTAGATACGCTAACCATTAACTCGGCTTCTTGAAGAACGTATTGAGAGTCATCATCATCATTAATGAGTGTATCTCTTATGCTATCGCCTTCACTATCTTTTAGCTTAGTAGAAGAAAATACTGCTCTATATAAGCTACTATCAATATTATAGATATTGCCGCTATAAAGTATATTACCAACAGCTAGTTCATCTGCACGAAGCCAACCAAGCGTAGTTAAAAACTTATGATTTGGTGTAGCAACAATCTTTTGATTATTGCTTAGTGTAATCTCATAAGTAGTCTTAGTAACAGAGCCAATACGCCAATGATATCCAATTGCCGGAATTAGCGTATTATGTTCTTCATCGTATGCTAATACACCACGTGGAACATTGTTATCATACAGTTCTTTAATTGATCTAAACTTACCATCAGTACAGTAGAACATTGTATCTGCTGCAAGACAACCATGTGGGTGAAATGACCCCATCGTGTGGCCTGTGATACGAGCGCTCTTAACTGGTCCACCTTTAAATGCTGTAGCAGCCCAAGCAACTCGTCTAGCTACTGGCTTAAGGCCATCAAATAATTCAGGAATAGCTCTATCAAGGTTGACTGCTGTTGCATACCTTGTCATAGCTTTAGTGCTATATTCTGTAATAGACTGATCAGAAATCTGTTCTATGCCTGTAAAAGGAACATCTGCTATGCTTTTACGCCTACGCATCATATCACCTTAAGTAATGGATTACGATTAATCTTTGTAATTATATACAACTTTGAGAGTACCAGAATCATACACTTTCATATATCTTGCTAGTACCATATTTTCAGTTTCAGTCAAGCTTTCGTTATATGCAGTGCCTAAAAGCTTTTCAAGCTTATGCTTCTGGCATTGATATCTAGAAAGGACGCTATTTCCTTTTATATACACGTATGATGGCTTTGTAATTGAGACTTTCTCAAATCCAACTTTCTTATATCCTCTACCATGAAAGTGTGCTAGATCTATATAAGAAATAAAGCTATGCATGTTGTTAAGTTTACAAGCATGTGTAATTAGCTTAGAAAAACCGCCAATGATTTGATAGTCTGATTTAGTGCAAAATCTGAGCAGCTCTGTCTCACTAGCTTTATACCTAGACTTACCAAAGCCTACAACTGAGACTAGCTCATCTTTATAAAAAAGACCATATCTTATAGATGAGTTAACGGCACCTTGCAAATGATACTCTGATAAGAAAACTCTATAATCTTTGCTAGAAATTGGCTTAACAACGCATTGGCGTGCGTATAGCCTAGTCTTATATAAGCCTAATGCTGATCTAATAAGTGCTTTAATCTTTTTCTGATTAAAGTCCCATTCGTATTCAAATATATGAATAAGTCGAATGCCTGCATGATTACATAGCTTTGTTTTTTCAAAATGGTATGTTGATGCAGTGCCTACATTTTCTGAGTGCCAATAGTTGCCATCAAACTCTATAGCAAGATGTTTTTCTGGCAAGTAGATATCTAGCTTTAAAGGCGAAATTGCTTGCTTAGTATTATGGATAATCTTTCCAGAGTACAAAGATCTGATATAATTCAGTACTTCTATCTCTTTATTAGATCGACAACGTGTTGCTTTATCTTTACATTTTTCACAAAAAAGCTTTGATGCAACATCTGAAGAATCTACTATCCAAGTATGATTACAAACAGCGCACTTTAGTTTTACTGGCTTATACTCTATATAGTCTTGCTTAGATGACAAGCATTCTATATCTTTAGACCTTAGTATTGCAGTAAATACATCGAAGTGATTATTTCGCTTAGACTTAATAAACTTATGCTTGATCTCATCTGATTGCGCTGCATATGGAACACTATACTTGTCAATCATAGTCTTTGTAAACTTTTCTTTTAAAGCTTTAGACTTAAGAGTATTGTCAGCGCCGTAGCGCTTTAGCATAGTAGACTTATTCTTTTCTTTATACTCACTTGTTTTTGAAAAAGAATCAACACCGTATTTCTGCAAACAAGTCTGCTTAGACTTATCTCTAATTTTGGCAGACTGCATTGGATACTCTACGCCTAAACGAGACACATTAGCTTTCTTAATTTTTTCTTTTACTTCAGCTGATTGATACGCATTTTGAACACCGTATCTAGCTAAGCAAGTTGCTTTCATCTTATCTTGAACTTGCTTTGATTTAGCTGGTGCTGCAGTGCCATAACGCTTTATGCATGTATCTGCAGTTTTCTTTTTCAGTATATCTGATTTATGCTGGCATTCTTTAGAGCAAAATTGACGATTAGGTCTGTCAAGCTGCTCTATAATTTTTCCGCAATGTAAGCATCTTTTAGGCGTAAAAGATACTAATCTATTTTTTACTGATGCAAGATATACATAGTATGGACTAACTTGAAAACCGTACTTCTTTGATACTTGTTCAAACCACTTATCTACTCTAGTATCTAGTGCTGCTTTTATCTCAAAGCCACGTGCAGAAAATTGCCGCCTCGCAGAAGCATAAATGTCTAAAATGTATTGAGGAATTAGAGTTGGCTCATCAGCTAGAGCATTATTATGACAGCAGTTAAACTGTTCATCGATAGAGTCTAAAGTCTTACACATTGTCTGCCTATAATAAGTCAGCTGATTTATAAAGAGTACTCGCGTTAAAACTTAGTACTATTTAGAATTTTTGCAGCGCCTGACTGATAGCAAATCTGAGTATGCACTTTAATTAGCTTAAGCTGCGAGATAATAACCTCTAATGCTTGCTCGATTTGCTCTTTTCTAAGTGCAAATTCTTTATCAGATGATGAGTAACCAGCATTATCCACTACTGCAAAAATACTGTTAAGCGATTTTTGCATTGAGCCAAGATAATCCATATCTACGTAGATAGAACGCTCACAAGTAATTGCGTTAGTAAAGATTGAATCATAGTCTGCTGCTAACTCGTCTAGTGCAGAAATAGCTTCGCTAGAGGCGTAGCTTCTAGCAGACTTCTTAGTGCAATCAACAATGGAGCAAAGCTTTGCTGCTGCCAAATGCAGCTTGTAGTTAGAATAGCCATCACGTGCAATCTCACATGCAGCGCGAGATACATTTGCATAAAGCGCTGCAATCATTTCTACAAGCTCGTAATGAGAAACTGATGCCATAAAACTCTCCTTAGATAGTATCAGTAATGCTGTCATTTAAGACTATCATGCATTTTCAAAATTGACAGAATATCTAGCAGCTGATCATACACAAATTGGTTGCATCCAAGAAGCTGCTGAACACTGAATTTATTAGACAAGATGATGTCATACTCATTTACAGCAGAAGAAAGATACTTTACATACACATCGCAATTTTGCAGAATATCATAGATTCTAAAAACATTGCTAAGCGACAAATTAAGTGTAGACTTAGAGATAACTTCACCTGCAGCAATCAGCTCATCAGGCGGCATGCTTCCGTTTAGCAGCATGATGCTGCAGCTAAGAGATCTGTAAAACTGCTTAGCAACAGCATCTCTGCAACGACCACTGTTAAGCGCAGATGATATCATATTTTCTGCGTGCTGAAGCATATTGTAATAGCTGCTCAGTACAGTAGCATGATGACGCCAAACATCTTTGTATTCAATGTCATGCTTGGTTAGCATGTTATTTGGCTTAACTGAAGGATAAATTAAATCTGTCATAGAGTGTCTCCTTACTCTACAGGTTTACGACATATCTATATTATACACTAGTTTTGTGTACAGTGTATGCTACTTTGAGATTTCCCACATCGTAGACTTTATAATAACCAGCTAACTGCATATTTTGACTTTCAGATAAGCTACTATCATAAGTAGACCCAAGCAGTGCAGGCAGTAAATGCTTCTGCGCTTGCTGTCTTGATAAAACGCTATATGCTTTTACATAAATGTATGATGGCGCTGTAACTGAGACTTTTCTAAATCCTACTTTCTTATATCCTTGGCCATTAAAATGCGCTAAGTCTACATAAGATATAAACTCATCGATGCTAGCGTCTTTACATGCATGCTTAATCAGCTTAGAGAAACCACCAATAATCTGATAATCAGCTTTTACACAGTATCTATATAGCTCTAGCTCATTTTTCTTAAATCGTGACTTACCAAAGCCAATCACAGATACTAGATCATTCTGATAGTAAAGACCATATCGAATAGATGAATTAACTGAGCCTTGCAAATGGTATGTATCAAGAAACTGCGAATATTCTTTACTAGAAATCGGCTTAACCTGACACTTACGAGCATAAATTTTTTCTGAAAAAATGCCAAGAGCAGAACGAATCAACGCCTTTATTTTGTCTTTACTATTTACCCATTCATGCTCAAAGATATGAATAAGCTGTATGCCTTTCTCTTTACAAGCTTTTGTCTTATTGAAATGGTAAAGTCTAGAAGTACCTGCAGATTCAGAATGCCAGTAAGTGCTGTTAAACTCAAAAGCTAGCTTCTTTTCAGGTAAATAGATATCTAATTCTTGCGGTTTAATAATTGATCTGCTATTTCGTATGATCTTACCAGAGTAGATAGACTCTATATAATGACATAACTCTTTCTCTAGATTAGAGCCTGCGCCATCAAAGCAGTTAGGACATAGCTTCAAGTACTCTGCTTGTCCATTTGGCGATGTAATCCAAATAGTCTTGCAATGTCTGCATTGTAGAATAATTGGCTTACAGCTTACATAATCTTCTTTACTAGACAAATAATCTACATTACTATTCTCTAATACTTGTCTAAAGTTGTCATAATACTTTTCATGCTGCGTTTGCCTAATTAAAGGCAATATCTTGTCTTTAACGCTTTGCAGCTGAAATACATTATCTACGCCATACTTATTTTGCAGAGTAGCTTTAGTCTTTTCTCTTACACGCTTAGACTTTGAAGGATTATCAACACCGTACTTTTCTATCCAAGCTGCTTTTTGCTTTTCTTTAACAGACGCTAAGTGAAAATGACTAGTGACGCCATACTTTTCTAGAAAACCAGCTTTACGCTTTTCTTGTGTAGCACTTGAGCTAAGATTACATCTACTAGAGCAAAATGGTCTATTCTCTTTTACAGCACGAAGATTAAGCAGCTTTCCGCAATTTAAGCATAGCTTTGGCTTATACGCGTCTAATCCTTGCTTTATAGCAGTGTAGTACACTAGCTCTGGCGTAATTTCTGCTGCAAATACTTCAGAAGCTGCCTTAAACCAATTATTTGTCTTTTCGTCTGTAGAAAGCATATTACTAGCTTTAGACTTTAAAAAACAATTATTAGCTGTAAGGCAGCTTCTAAGAGCAGCAATGACGTACTTAGGAATCTTAATAGAATCTTTCATCATTGCTATATTATACGTCAATTATACATTTTCTGACAAACCAAGCATTTGCCGACGATATGCAACGTCATCATTCATAATGCGAATAAACGTAACTCTATCATGATCTGTCAAAGCCTTAATCTTAATAAGCTTTCTAGTCGCCTTATCAACAGCCAGTGCCTTCATTAGTGAAGAATTAATCTCACCCCAGCCCTTAATATGGTTAATCTCTACAGATTTAGGCGCTTTCATAGCATTAAGCTTTTGGCGTACTTCAGATACAGAATTGCCTACGGCAACCTGATCTTTATACGTAGCGTAAAAGTCTGGCATATCAGCGATATAGACCATGCCTTTTTCAAAGAGCTCAGGTGCAACCTTAAAGATTAGAGTAAGCAATAGCGTATTGATATGACAGTTAGATGAGCAAATACCATTATCGTTTTTATCAGCTAGCAGGAAGTTATGATACTTAGGAACAGTTAAGCAATAAAATGGCTTAGGCTCTTTAAGCTTCTTAAATGTAACGCTAACCACTTTATGATTAATTGTCTTAGACTTTATAAAGTCTTCAATTTCTGCTTCTGATCTAATTAAGCCTTTAAGCTCTAAGTATCCAATAAGCACATCCCAGTTTAAAGGACGCTGACTTCGTTCAACAGTATTCATTTGCGATGAATAATCTGTTTGACAAATATTAAATCCGCTTAGCAAAAGCATATTGCAGTATCTATACGTCTTTTTAAGAGCAGACTCTACTCTGATAAGCTTATCTGCGTAATTGTCAAACATTTCTATGTTATACGCAGTAAATACTTTGTCGCTGGACTCAATAAATTGTCTAACACGCTCGATGCCTTCAATGCTATTAACAATAGTAGCTGGAGGACGCGAGCAATTAGCGATATCGCACTTAGCCCATAGCTCTGGTGTAACAACGCCGTACTGATTTTCAATTGCAATATACTTTCTTGCTTGCTTTCCCATGCGCTGCAGATAAATAATATCTTCTCGCTTATTCAATGCAGCAGTCGTTTCTCTGTTCTTATCAGACTTATTGTACTCAATACGTCGTTGCTTTGCTTTCTGCAGTTCTGTATTAATGTACTTATCAGACTGATGGTATTCTTTCAGCCGTTGCTTTTGCAGCTCTGAGCCGTTATATCCATTCACGTTAAATGAATGATGATCTTTAGTATGCTCTAATGCAGTAATGATCTCTAGATTACTTGGCGTATTGTTCATTCGATCATGATCTTTATGATGAATGGCCATAGAGTTCTTATTTACCATGTTCTTAGCGCAATACTCTTCAAACTTTTCAGGATAAGCTTCAGCTGCTACTAGCTTATGCAGTGGATAGTAATTGCCTGACCAGGAATACGTATTATTCGTTTGCACGTGTTTATAAAGATTTGTATTACCTTTATTTCCATTAAGCGGCAAATCTTTAAAATATGCAGACATAATAGAATCGCCAGGCTGCAGATTTTTTGCAGCAACATAATGAACTCCGGTTTCAATATCAACCTTATGCTCTGTTGTTGCTGTATAGTTAACTGCAAACTTGTGATTTAGCGTACACTTAATCTTAGTGCCATCGTCTAGCTCTACAACTGCATACTTATCTTTGTAGCAAGTAATCTGTGGTGCATAAGCTTCTGCAGGATGCAAATTACCTTGAGCATCTAATGCCCAAACCCATGTAGGCTTTTGCGTATATTCCCAGTCTTTAGCTAGCTGACCAATAGACTTAATAGTGCCATTGCACAATATCACTTTTGTATCAGCTGATATTGGACCATCTTCGTCACCGTCAGCTAAGCATATCATTCTGCCAATCTGAACTTTAGACAGCGGATCTTCTAGCTTAGGATCATATCCGATTGCAGACAGAATATTGATGATTTCTTCTGATGTGTATACGAAGTTAGGATTTTTTGCGATATTTGCAATTTTTCCGCGCAATGGCATCAGAGACTGGTATGAATAACGTACTTCTCTAAGACCACCAGCAGCAGAATCGCCTTCTACAATCAGAAGCTCTCTGTCTTCTAGCTTAGAACGAGAATCAAAAGGTGCGTATTTAGCTGGCATGCCTTTCTTCTTAGCTGCATTAAGCGCAGTAATCATCTTTTTAGACGCTTTAAACTGATTACGCAGCTCAGACAGCTTAGACGCACGTTCACACAGCTTCTGCGCTAGTACTTTATTCTTTTTAAAGAAAGCAGATGCATGCTTTTCTAGCACTAATTGGAACTCTGCACCGGCACGGTTATCTGTCAGCTTGAGCTTATCTTGAGAAGAAAACTCTGCTTTGTGCAGATGCATATTAACAATGCCGACTAGTCCTTCTTTAAAATCATATAAAGACAATGTTTGCTTAGCTTTAGCAAATGGCTTGCAAGCGCTAAAGAGAGCATTAACAACAGAATCAACGTGCTTACCGCCATCTGAATTGAAAAGACCATTAGTGTAACCACGAACGTTACAGCCTTCTGCACTCGAGAAAGAAACAACGACATCTGCTAACTCATTTTTGAACTCGAAAACCTCTGGCTCAGCTTGTGCTTTAAGATCTGTCAAAATCTTTTGCACAAACTCTTTAGCACCTTCTTGTGACTTATACTTAAAAGTATTGCCATCCTTATCTTTGATGACAACAGTAAAGCCAGGATTAAGATACGTCGTAATCTCTGCCCAAGACTTAGCACGCTCAAAGTCTAATCGCTTATCGTTCTTAAAGATCTTATTGTCGTGCTTAAGATGAATAAGCGTGCCTTTCTTCAGTGTTTTACCTTGAAACCTAGGCGCTGTCGTTTGCTTAAGCGGCTGAGTAAGAATACCACGCTCGAAGCCGATAGTGTACCAACGACCTTTGTAACACGTAGTTGCTGTAAAAAACTCTGAAAGCGCGTTAGTCGCCTTTACGCCCATACCGTGCGAATTTGAGACCAAAGCCTCGTCTACGAAGTAAGTATGCGTTCCATCAACAGTTAAATCATATACAGGCACAGGCTTATCAAGCTTTACACGCTTAACGCTTATAACACGATGATTATAGTTATCAACGAAAGACTTTACTTCTTCAATCGTCTTGCAGCCATTAGCGCGCTTAATTGCTTCTACGCCTCGTAGCCAATTAGGATGACAGCATGCTCTTGACTGTTCGTAGCTTTCTTCTGTATGCAAAGCGCGCTCTTTACTAAATCCATTACGTGTTAAATCATGGCTAGACATATAACCAGAGTCATCAGTATCTACTCGCATAGATACGAGCGACATATCTGGTGTAAGCTTTTCTGCGTGTACTTTCTTAATGCCACGAATAGTACGAACGTAGAATGGATGATTAGGTGTGCATCGAATTGTTTTGCCAGAATCTAATGTAACGTCTACTAGCTCGTCTGTATACTTAGTGAGCTGAACGTGCGAGATATTAGAAAACGCTGCTTGGTCTTTTTCTACGTCCCAAGTATAAACAGGAATAGGACTCTGATCTTTCTGCCAACGGTTGTAAAGCTCTTCAAAAGTTGGTTCAGTACCGTCTAGCAGCTTAATCTTAGTTTCACCAACGAAGCAGCCTACAGACGTTTTATACGCATCACTACGATATTTGCCAGATGTATGAAGCTCTGAGAAAACAGCTTGCATGACTGGCATTTTAGATGTAATCGTCTGACCATTAACGTTTATTTCAAATGTCTTAGTACCTTGAGGAATACCAAAGCCTTGGTCGTAAACGTAGTAAGAGCCATCATCTGCTTCTACTAGTGCAACACCAGTATTTCTACCAGCTAGAAATTCATCAAGACCATTGTCAAGGCATTCACGTACGACTAGCCAATAGCCATCTGAGTCAACTGCACCGATATAAACGCCTGGATTCATGCGAAGTGAATCAGGAAACCGAAGAGTTTGAATGTCACTAGACGAGTATTCCTTGTTAGCCATCTTATAATTGCCTCAAAAATAGTTGATTTTTTATATTATATACTACTTTAATGCAGCTTCATTAGCAGACGACAAGCTGATCAACTGCGCAATAAGTCCATTGTCTAGCACTGATTCTGCACGCGCAGTACCAATCGTCGTATTAGTAGAAGATTCAACAATCTTAAGAAGCTTTTGGCCTTCAAATTCGATCATGCTGATTACATACACACCAAGCTTAAGACTGCCTTGACATTCTTTTACGCTGATCTCTTCTTCAATCTCAATTTCTGGCTGCATAGTATGCGCGTAGCTTACAGTCAGCTTGCAACGAGTTTGTGTTTCATCGTACACAAAATCTGCTTTATAACCCCAGCGATTGAAGAACTTTCGCCAAGTAATCTCGATCTTCTTGATACGCTCTTTATTGTCTAGAGCGCCAGAAAGAATAAAAGAATTAGCATCTTTCTGAACAAACTTAGCAAACGTTTCAGACTTGGTCCAAAATGCTTCAGTTTTTGCAATAGCAGCTTTAAGCATTTCATCTAGCTGAACTGTTTCTACTTTACAATGAAGAAGATCACCAAGACCATAGATAAAAGAGACATTAAGACGAGTAGACAGCACGTTATTTGCCATTAGCGTCTTATACGTTTCTACATTATATGGAATTGCATATGTTTGTGTAACTGCAAATGTTAAAGTAGTCATTTTATGATCGTCTCATTAAATCGTTGAATAAAAGCCTTGCTTTGCTTAGACACAGTAGTCAAAATACTTTGCTGAAGTGCAATATTGCCTTCGAACTGCGCAGCTTTGAATGCTTTTACTGCTTTCAAAACCTTATCCTCTGTTATGATCTGCACTTCATGCGCAGGACAAAATGGCTTATCGTAGCAATCGTATTCTATCTTTTCTAGCGAGTCTAAATACTTGCAAAGCTTACACTTCCTGTCAGGCAAAACTAAACAGTCCATAATAAGTCCTTATGAAAAAGGGAGTATAAACTGTATTGCTATAGTCTATACTCCCTAAGTCATACAAGAGCGTAAGCGTGCTTTAATTAGATGTCGAAGTCATCATCGTCATCTTCTTCAACAGCTTCTTCTTCCTCATCTTCGTTGTCATCAGACTCATCTTCGAATTCGAGCTCGTCTTCTTCTTCATCATCGTCATCATCAGACGAAGACTCATTGTCATGATCATCATCAGCGTCATCTTCGAACTCGAAGCCGTCATCGCCGTCTTCATCAAGCTCTAGCTCATCGTCATCTTCTTCTTCAGCAGGAGCAGACTTTGTCTTACGAGCAGGCTGCTTCTTCGCAGGAAGCTCTTCCTCTTCATCTTCATCGTCTTCATCAAGCTCTAGTTCGTCGTCATCAGCTTCATCATCAGACTCGATTTCATCTGCTGCATCACCTTCGTCAGACTCTACTTCGTCGTTAGATTCGATCTCGTCTTCATCGTCTTCATCGTTAAGCTCGAGCTCATCATCTTCGTTTTCTTCAGCTGGAACAGGTTCTTCAACAACATGCTCGGCCTTAGGCTTACGACCACGACGGCCAGACACAGCCTTAGCTACAGGCGTATCATCAATCTCTTCTTCTTCAGCCTCAGTGCCAGACTCAGACTCTTCTTCAGCAGTAGCAGCAGGTTCTTCAGCTGTCTGACACGCATCCTTAATGAAGGTCGTACCAACAGCTGTTGCATCAAATGGAATGACCGTCGTACCATCTACAAGCGTATACTTACGCATGCCATTTTCAACTTCAATAGAATCAATGGCAGAAAGAGCAGAGCTAGTGTAGTAAAAAACTGTATTATTGCAGATAGCAAGAATATTAGCAAAGTCAATTACCTGAACTTCACCTTGCGCTGTATTAACAACAACGCACTGTGCATCATCATTGATTTCAAAAGCACCGGTAATCTTACGAAGATTGCGAAGAGTAAGAATATTGGCCATAATTGTCTCCTTGAAAATTAGTTTGTAATACAAATGTTTTGGAAAGCAGCAGGAAGGTACTTAGCTGCCTTACGAAGTTTCTTGAATTCGTCTTCCTTACGATCAAGAGCAGTTGCTGTCATCTTGCCTGCAGTATTCTTATTATACTTAGCGATTTCGCGAATGGACACAGCAACAGTGTTATCCTTACGCACGCTAACGCGCATCTTAACAGTATAACGACGATTCTTAGGCAGGCGACGAGCAGGATTTACAGCAAACGTAGCGACAGTAAAAAGCTGAAGCATCGTCATAGCGATAGCATTTGCGCCTTCAGACTTGTTCTTTTCAGGAATATAGCAAGAGCTAAATGTATCCTTAGTATCAAAGAACGAAATATCTTCAGGAAATACTGCAAGCTTAGGATTCTTAGCAGAACCACGTAAGAACTTAACAGCATACTTATTAGACACAAGACCTTCGTTATTAGTAAAGATATTCATCTCTACAATCATAGGCTTGAATCCAAACTTAGCAAGATATGTCTGCTTGACACGCGGCTTCTTGGCAGCAGCTGCAGTAGTTTTCCCAGCAGCAGATGCAGATGCCTTATCAGCAGTAGTCTTCTTAGCAAAAGCCATTTAATTGTTTCCTTTAAGAATAATAATTCCTAGTGCTTCAATGAGGTTATCGAGCATCTGCTCTGCATAATCTCTTGCTGCAATTATACATCCATTTTGTCCAGAATGCTTATCAAGCTGCAACAATCTAAACGCTGGCATAGCATGCTGCTGCTGTATAAAAGCATATGCTCTGCTATTTACGATTAGTGCTGCGTCTTCTAACGAAATCTGCTCATATAATGCTTTAATGAGCAAATCTAGCAAACGAAGATCTCTAGATTTATACGCTAGATTGCAAATAGCAAAAAGATTAGCACTACCACCATGATCTGGATGACATTTTGCTAGCTTTCTATATCGCTTTTTTGCTTCTAGCGCAGAACCAGCGTCAAACTCAAGTGTATTTAGAACAACGCCATATAAGTCTGGAACAGATGTAGATTTACCAGATGTAGAAAGTTGCAAGACATTTTTCAGCCTGTTGAACTTCTCCCATTTATCAGCGTGCAATGGAAGATAGTATGAAACTGATCTATCCATTGCGCTGACAAGATTCTCTACTTGACTGGCAGCTTGCTTAACGCTCACTGCCAGTTGTTCTTGTTGCTCGTAATTAAGCACGGAATGCCTCAATCGTGGTCGTAATGCTGCTCTTCATCGGAACTGCCTTACCGAGGATTGCGTATTCTGCCTTAACAGCAGCCTGGTCCATAATCTGACGAGATACATCCTTAAACTTGATGAGGTACGTCGCACGACCACGCTTGATCTTGATGATCTCGTTAGCTTCACCAGAACGATTGGCCTTGAAGATGTCCTTAAGATTTTTCTGCTGAGTTTCGAGTGCCTTGAGCTGAGCTTTAACTTCAGCAACCTTGGCTTCGAGCTTGACGTATTCAGCAGCAGCATTGCCAAGAATCTGTTCCTGCGTGAGTTCCGGAAGAACATCGTCAGAAGCGTCGGTATTAACCACAGTGTTTTGTTCAGTCATAATTTTCTCCTTGAATGACTGTTAATCAAAAATCAGCAGCTGTATGATTAGCTGTTAGAGTAATAATACCATGGTGCATTGCGTTTGTACACAGTTTTTGTTTACTTTTTAGCGCGGTTTAGCACTTTTTGGATCGCCGTAAGCGTCTTGGGATGATTCTTAAGATGCTGCGCAATGTACTGGTACTGCTTACGAGTGTACTTAGCAGCACGAAGAGCATTAAGAACTTCAATATCCTGCATAGTATTCCACTGATTGACATGCATGACAAACACAGGATCATATCCGTCGTCAGACTCAAGCTCTAGCTTCTTACGAGAGTCTTCATCTTCAGTAACTGTATGCGCAACAGCGTTACGAATACGATCAGCATACTGGCTTAGACGCTCACGCTCTTCTGCAGCGCCTTCCTTGTTAGCAAGATATGCTGCATACTCTGCAGAAACAGCAATAAGGATGCCAGAGTCTAGTGCGCGTAAGAATTCAGTAGCCTGAAGCAGCTGCTGGCGCGGCACCTGACGAATCAGATTGTACGGCAGCCATGTGCGTGGAATAAGCACCTTGTCAGGTGTGCCATTACCATGAATCTTAGGCACCATAAGAATAAGATCACCAGCACGACTAGTCATTGCACGCGGCGTGTTGTTGATACACCACACTGGATCTGTATCCTTCTGAGTAAGCAGCTCATCGATCGTTAGACGCTGAATCTTCATATAAATCCTCTTTAATAAGTGATTGTAATCGCGCTTGGCGCTTAGCAAGCTCTGCGTCTGACGGAATCTCGTCTAGACCTACAAGCTCGGTGTACTCTTCTTTAGAAAAAGTACGATTTTTGTAGCAGCATTCTGCAGTTTTTCTATGTTTCCACATGCAGCTTTTTACAGGACATGCAGCTACTTGAATATATTTAGAAATTATGCCGCAAAAAATCATAGTTTTAGCACCTTTCTGCGCACTCTAATAATTTCTTTCTTCATTTCGTCATCTATGTCTTCTCGTTTTTGAAGAAGCTTTAAGAAAACATCTTCTGGCTTAATATCGTCTACAGATACGTAATCTATAGATCCAGACGCTAATTCTTGCAAATCTTTCTTAGTAGAAAAAGATTTTACTTGAACAACATTCAAGCTTTCGTAATCTTCGGCCTCTATTTCAGCACCATCTGCAATAATTAAACGCCAAACTTGTTTCTGACTGAGTTTTTTAGACGTTTTTACAGCATCATCAATATCAGCCTTTGAGTTGACAATTGATGTCATCAGCAAAAGGTTTGGCTTTGTTGGAATAAGCTGAATCTCGTAGTCATCAATACTATTGAAATGGATTAGATGAAAATACTTCTGAATGCTCTCACCAAAGTTTGTTTGGATCATAGTTCCAGAGTAATAGCATTCTTTAACTTGACCTGATGTATGAATGTGGCCTGCGACAACTACATTTTCGCCAACATCTATAGATGATTTAGATGCAATGCCAGAGTCCATAAATGATCCAGCCACATCAACATGGCATACATTTAGCGCTTGGCTGTTAAATTCTGCATGTGGAAATGGCAAAAAATTAACCCTGACACCGTCTATTTTTTCTAAAGTCGGCTTATCGTAGATATGCACATTTGGACATGCAGAGCTAAAAGCTTGAAGCAAAGATAGCGCGTGAGTGCTAGAGTTTGCTGTCAGCATCTCATGATTACCAAGAATGATGTAAAACTGGCAGTCAGAATTACGTCCAAAGAAGTCTAGGAGCGCTTGGTGCGCTTGATAGCTCATCTTAGGCGCATCGCAAACATCTCCATACAGAAAAATGTTTGCAATACCTTTAGATTTGCCATAATCTACTGCTTTTTGCGCTTCTTGCAAAATCGCAGCGTCTGAGTTACCTGGCCAATACTTAGACCATGCGCCAGAACCAGATGTTCCAGTAAGGTGTAAGTCTCCAATACCAATTGCGTCCATGCAGCTGTCTCCTTAGCGTACAAGGTGATTAAAAATATGTGCATATTATACTACAGCTGAGCTTTTCTTATACTGCAATACGTCTTCTGTACTGCAAGCTCAATACACAAAATATTTATAAAGCCAAAAATCTATATACTCGCTTTATAGACAGCATGTTTACAGGTCTTGTAAAATAGTGTCTTTGGTGATACTGTTAAACTCGGCTTGGCTCAGTTTAATGTCTTCAGCTAGAGCATATTTAGAAATAATTTGTTACAGACGGGTAGTACTAAAGTGTACTCAGCAGTACAAAACGGAATAGTACTAGAGAGTACAAAACGGAATAGTAACTAAGCCTAAAAAAAAAATGACTAAATGCAGGACTATTCTAGGATGAACCAGGATGCACACAGAGGTGGTTACCTCTGTGTGACTACTAGTTTATATACTGAACTGATTTGGATAAAACCTGGACGTTCTAGGTTAATCCTGGACAATATTAGAGATAGCTTGTTAAGTATGCACATGCGCGCTAGCGCGAGACAATACTAGATCAAGCTTCAGATAAGCCAAGGCTAGTTGAGATTAGTCAAACTTAGCATAGTAGTACTGCTATATCTAGTAAGACACGTGCGATAGCACGAACAGTACTAGACAATAGCTTAGTCAAGTCAAGTCAAGTCAAGTCAAGTCAAGTCAAGTCAAGTCAAGTCAAGTCAAG
>OGXV01001173.1_pt1 | contig 15896 bp, 8 predicted proteins | sample 1576391 | NCBI WGS metagenome assembly OGXV01 (sample SAMEA3541586, study PRJEB24748) | human gut metagenome | biome: human gut; feature: human-associated habitat; material: faeces | place: China | collected 2012 | reverse complement strand
TGGCTATCTTCGGCACACCCGGACTGGTGACCATGTTTGAAATGTACGATGTCCTCCATGAAAAGATGCAGACCTGTCGCAAGCCTATATTCCCTGTTCTTCCCTCCATCAATACAGCAGGAGCGGAAGTGGCGGCATTCCTTGCCAAAGGACACGTGAACTTTTCCGACGAAGTGACTTTGGGAACTGCACTGTCCCGCATTGTCAACGCCCCGAAACCGGCGGTGCCTGAAATTGAACTGTTCGGAGTCGATGTACCGAGAATCCGTCGTATCATTGATTCCATCCCGGAGAATGGATATATCGAACCTCATTATGTACAGGCATTGCTGCACGCAGCCGGTATTTCATTGGTCGATGAATTTGTTTCCAATAAAAAGGAGGAAGTTGTGGCTTTTGCCCGTCGATGTGGATTCCCGGTAGTAGCCAAAGTAGTAGGTCCTGTGCATAAATCGGATGTCGGCGGCGTGGTACTGAACATTAAAGGGGAACAGCATCTGGCACTTGAATTTGACCGTATGATGCAGATTCCCGATGCAAAAGCGATCATGGTTCAACCTATGCTCAAAGGCACGGAACTTTTTATTGGTGCAAAATATGAAGAAAAGTTCGGGCACGTGGTACTTTGCGGTTTGGGGGGCATTTTTGTGGAAGTTTTGAAAGATGTATCTTCCGGTTTGGCGCCCCTTTCTTATGAAGAGGCTTATTCAATGATTCGCTCCTTGCGTGCCTATAAAATTATCCAGGGAACACGTGGACAAAAAGGAGTAAACGAGGATAAATTTGCTGAGATTATCGTTCGTTTGTCTACCTTGCTCCGGTTTGCAACAGAAATTAAAGAAATGGATATAAACCCGCTCCTGGCCACTGAGAAGGCGGTTGTAGCAGTAGATGCGCGCATCCGAATAGAAAAATAGGACTATTCTTTCATTCATTGAGACATATTTTCTATCTTTAGGCAGTAATTTTGCCTACATTTGATAACTCAAAACAAAAAGGTAGAAAATACGTATAGTATGAAGAAAGCTTTAGTACTCCTGGTAAGTTTTATATGCTATCAAATCGTCTGTCATGCACAAGTGATGGATGAGCATTATTATTTCAAAAACCTAAGTGTACAGAATGGATTATCCCAAAATACAGTAAACGCTATTTTGCAGGATAAACAGGGCTTTATGTGGTTTGGAACAAAGGACGGACTGAACCGGTATGATGGTTTGTCATTTCGTCAGTTCAAGCACGACGGTCGCAGTCAGAGAAGCATTGGCAATAATTTCATAACAGCGCTTTATGAGGATGCGGAAGGAAACATTTGGGTAGGTACGGATGTGGGACTCTATATCTATTATCCGGAGAATGACTCGTTCCGGCATTTTGAAGAACTGAGTGCGGAAGAAACCAAGATAGAACACACTGTGACAGCGATTGTGGGAGATGACCAGGGATGCGTCTGGATTGCGGTAGAGTCTCAGGGACTCTTTTGTTATGATTTGGAGAAAGAGAAACTTCAGAATTTTACCTTGAAAAACTTTCCTTTCATTTCCACTAATGTCCAGTCTTTTGTCTTTGATAACAGCGGAACTCTCTGGATAGGCTGCTATGGTGACGGACTCTTTTATTCAAAAGACCGTCTGAAAACACTTCAACCCTACATCTCTCCCGTCGACAATAAGGAAACTTTCGAGAACGATGTCGTAACTACTCTTGTAAAAGGTGCCTATAATTGTCTGTATATCGGCTCTTTGAGAGGTGGGGCAAAGGAGTTGAACCTAACTTCCAACAAATTACATGATTTGCTTTCCGTTGATGAAAATGAAGAACCGGTTCTTTGTCGTAACTTGCTGGTTGCTTCTGATAATGAATTATGGATAGGGGCGGAATCCGGAATTTATATTTATAACCTTCGAATGGGCAAATATGTCCATTTGCGCAGTTCAATCAATGATCCATATTCTCTCTCTGACAATGCGGTCTATTCACTATGTAAGGATCGTGAAGGAGGCATATGGATTGGTTCTTATTTCGGGGGAGTGAACTACTATCCCCGTTTCTATACTTACTTTGAAAAGTATTATCCGAAAGGGACAGATAATGGTTTGCATGGAAAAAGAGTACGTGAGTTCTGTCAGGACAATCAGGGGATCTTGTGGATCGGTACGGAAGATGGAGGATTGAACCGCTTTGATCCGAAAACAAAAACCTTCTCTTTCTTTACTCCAAGTAATGCGTTCACTAATGTTCATGGATTATGTCTGATTGGCGATCATCTTTGGGTAGGAACTTTTGCGAAAGGAGTGAAAGTTATTGATACACGTACGGGAGCGATTGTGAAAACATATCAGAAAACCGATTCGCCACGTTCATTGATAGATAATAGCGTTTTTTCTATTTGTCAGACAACAACGGGAGATATTTATTTGGGTACTTTGTTTGGTTTGCTGCGCTATAATAAGCAGACCGATGATTTTGACCGGATACCGGAACTGAACGGTAAGTTTGTATATGATATCAAAGAAGATTCCGGCAGTAATCTATGGCTGGCGACCTATGCTAATGGGGCCTATTGCTATAATGTCAATGAAAAGAAATGGACCAATTACTTGCACGATGAAAACAACCCTAGAAGTCTGCCGTATGATAAGGTATTGAGCATTTTCGAAGATTCTCACCGACAAATCTGGTTAACTACACAAGGTGGAGGTTTCTGCAAGTTTCATCCCGAAACAGAAACTTTTACCAGCTATGATTCCCGTAACGGATTGCCGAATGATGTTGTTTATCAGATTGTGGAAGATAAAGAAGGCCTTATGTGGCTGACAACCAATAATGGTCTGGTGTCTTTTCAGCCTGCCACGGGAGCGATGAAAGTATATACTACCGCCAACGGTCTGTTGGGCGAGCAGTTTAACTATCGTTCCAGCTTTGAGACGGAAGATGGAACGATTTATCTGGGCAGTATTGACGGATTTGTCGCTTTTAATCCGAAAAACTTCTCTGAAAATAAGTCTCTTCCATCCATTGTGATTACGGACTTTTTGTTGTTCGGAAAAGAAGTATATCCTGGTGATCCTTCGTCTCCGCTGAAGAAAAGTATTAATTTCTTGGATGAGCTGGTTCTTCAGCCTGATCAGAATTCTTTTTCATTTCGTGTCGCTGCTTTGGATTTCCAGGCTCCGCGAATGAATCAGATCATGTATAAGTTGGATGGCTTTGATGATGAATGGCTGCCCGTTGGAGAGAGCCCTGTGGTATCCTATTCCAACTTGTGGTATGGCAATTATACCTTCCGTGTGAAAGCTTCTAACAGTGACGGAGTATGGAACGAAAATGAAGTATCTTTGATCGTTCGTATACTTCCTCCTTTTTATCTTACTATCTGGGCTTATTGCGTATATGTTTTGCTGATCATAGGCTGCTCCCTGTATGCTGTGTGGTATTTCAAGCAGCGAAGTAACTATAAGCATCGCAGGCAGATGGAGAAGTTCGAGCAGGAAAAGGAACGCGAGATCTATCATGCAAAGATCGACTTCTTTACGAATGTAGCTCACGAGATACGTACTCCGCTGACTTTGATTAAAGGTCCGCTAGAGAATATTATTCTTAAGAAAAAGGTTGATGCGGAGACGCGTGAGGATCTGAATATTATGAAGCAGAATACGGAACGTTTGCTGAATCTGACGAACCAATTACTAGACTTCCGCAAGACGGAAAGTCAGGGATTCCGTTTGAACTTTGCTAAATGCAACATCACGGAGGTGCTGAAAGAAACCCACCTGCGGTTTACTTCTCTTGCCAAACAGAAAGGACTGGAATTTACCCTGCAACTGCCCGAGACGGATTTTTATGCTCATGTCAATCAAGAGGCATTCACCAAGATTATCAGTAACTTGCTGAACAATGCCGTGAAATATTCGGAACATTATATACACGTATCTCTGGAGGTGACCGAGGGGGATGAAAGCAATGTATTCCGTATCCGTACAGTGAATGACGGAGTGATTATCCCTCGTGAGATGAGGGAAGAAATATTCCAGCCTTTTGTCCGTTTCAACGAGAGAGAAGACGGAAAAGTGACCACCGGAACGGGTATCGGACTGGCTCTTTCACGCTCATTGGCCGAACTGCATCAAGGAACGCTGGCTATGGGGGAAGAAGAAAATAGTAATACCTTCTGCCTGACATTGCCTATCGTTCAGGATATGACAATTACTTTGACTCCGGAAACAAAAGCGGAACCGGAACCTGTAAGTGAGGTTCCGGTGGAAGTGGAACAAGGAGAAAAAAAAGACAATCGCCCTACAGTACTGGTAGTGGAGGATAATCCGGATATGCGAGCCTTTGTTGTCCGCCAGTTGTCGAAAGAATATGCCGTACTGTCGGCAGTCAATGGGGCGGAAGCCTTGAAAATGTTGGATGGCAATTATGTGAATTTGGTAGTGAGTGATGTAGTCATGCCTGTGATGGATGGCTTTGAACTCTGTAAGACGATTAAATCGGACTTGAATTATAGTCATATCCCTGTTATTCTGCTGACTGCGAAAACGAACATCCAGTCTAAGATAGAAGGCATGGAACTGGGCGCAGATGCCTATATCGAGAAGCCTTTCTCTGTCGAATACTTACAAGCTTGTGCCTCTAACCTCATTCAGAACAGAGAAAAACTACGCCGGACTTTTGCGCAGTCACCTTTTGTGGCAGCCAACACCATGGCATTGACCAAGGCCGACGAAGACTTTATCAAGAGACTGAATGAAGTAATTTTGGCTAATCTTAATAATCCGGAGTTCAGCATGGATGATATAGCGGACAGTCTGAATATGAGTCGTTCTAACTTCTATCGTAAGATAAAGGGAGTACTGGATTTGAGCCCGAATGAGTATCTTCGTTTGGAACGCTTGAAAAAGGCTGCCCAGTTGCTGAAAGAAGGAGAAGGGCGAGTAACTGAAATCTGCTATATGGTAGGATTCAACTCTCCGTCCTATTTTGCCAAATGTTTTCAGAAGCAGTTTGGAGTGTTGCCGAAGGACTTTGTGGATTGAATAATCAGTTAGCCTTGATACGGAAACTGAAATAAAATACGAGAATTTAATAAATTAAATAATGAAAGATACACCTATTAGTAGACGAGATTTTCTGAAAAATATGGGAATAGCCGGGGCTGGAGCATTTCTTGCAGCGAGTCCCTGGCTTTCTGCATTTTCGGAGGTGACGAACACGTCTAGTGAAAAATGCCGTCTGGCAATTATCGGTCCCGGTTCGAGAGGACGATTTTTAATGAGTTTCCTTGTGAAAAATCCGAAGGTGGATATTGTAGCGTTGTGCGATATTTATCAGCCTTCGATTGATGAGGCTTTGAAACTTGCCCCTAAGGCAAAAGTATACGGTAACTATAAGGAGGTGTTGGAAGATAAGAATATAGATGCCGTCCTTGTGGCAACTCCTCTTAGTGCTCACTATAAAATAGTGATGGATGCTTTTGATGCCGGGAAACATGTATTCTGCGAAAAGTCAATCGGTTATACGATGGAAGAGTGTTACCATATATATCAAAAGCATCGCAGCACCGGAAAAATTTTCTTCACCGGACAGCAACGTCTCTTTGATCCGCGCTATATCAAGGCGATGGAAATGATCCATGCGGGTACGTTCGGCGAAATCAACGGAATTCATACTTTCTGGAACCGGAATGGCGACTGGAGACGTTCTGTTCCTTCACCAAGTTTGGAGCGTCTGATAAACTGGCGTCTCTATAAGGAATTCTCGAAGGGATTAATGACGGAACTTGCCTGCCATCAGCTTCAGATAGGTAGCTGGGCATTGCAAAAACTTCCTGAGAAGGTAATGGGGCACGGAGCCATCACTTACTGGAAGGACGGACGTGAAGTATATGATAATGTAAGTTGTATATATGTATTCGATGATGGCGTGAAGATGACATTCGATTCCATTATTTCCAATAAGTTCTATGGTCTGGAAGAGCAGATTATGGGTAATCTCGGAACGGTGGAACCGGAAAAGGGACGATACTACTTTGAAAGTGTGGCTCCTGCACCGGCATTCCTGCAGTTGGTCAATGACTGGGAGAACAAAATGTTTGATTCACTGCCTTTTGCAGGTACAAGCTGGGCACCGGAAACTGCCAATGCGAATACAGGAGAGTTTATTTTGGGCGAACGTCCGAAAGGTGACGGTACTTCCTTGTTGCTGGAAGCATTCGTAGAGGCTGTGATAACACAAAAACAACCGGAAAGAATTGCCGAAGAAGGCTACTATGCTAGTATGCTCTGTCTGTTGGGCCACCAGGCTATGGAGGAAGAAAAAACGCTTTACTTTCCTGATGAATACAAAATTGACTATCTGAACCATCAATCCAAAACACTCGAAACAGTATGAAAGATACAGTCCTGACCGCACGACGGAAGAAAATAGAAATAATCACTTTACTTGTATGTTTTGTGCTTGCCAATCTGGTGAATCTTTATGCAATCATCACATATCACAGATCCATGATGGAGATGATCACCTCTATTTTCTATATAATCATTTTTGCTTTTGTACTCTATGCCGCATGGGCGCTTCTGCGCCTCCTTTTCTATGGAGTGAAAGCGCTATTCACAAAGAAGAGAAACAGGCTGTGAGAACAGACCTGAACGAATATACTTAATCAATATCAATGAATAATTTATGACAACACGAAGAGATTTTCTAAAGACAATGTCACTGGCCTCTGCCGGATTAGCACTGGGATCCGGTGAACTGCTGAATGCTCAAACTATTTCATCGAAAAAAGGAAGAAATGAAAAGGTAAAAATAGCCTATATTGGCATTGGAAACCGTGGAGAGCAAATTATACAGGATTTTGCACGTACGGGTATGGTAGAGGTTGTGGCTCTGTGTGATGTAGACATGGGAGCTAAACATACACGAAAGGTGATGGGCATGTATCCTAAAGCGAAACAGTTCAGAGACTTCCGCCAGATGTTTGACAAGGCTGGTAACGAGTTTGATGCTGTAGCAATTGCTACTCCTGATCACTCTCACTTCCCTATCAGTATGCTGGCTCTGGCTTCCGGCAAACACGTGTATGTGGAAAAACCGCTGGCCCGTACTTTCTATGAGGCGGAACTGTTGATGCAGGCTGCCCTTAAACGTCCGAACCTGGCTACTCAGGTGGGAAATCAGGGACACTCGGAAGCAAATTACTTCCAATTTAAAGCTTGGATGGATGCAGGGATCATCAAGGATGTGACAGCTGTTACTGCTCACATGAATAATCCGCGTCGCTGGCATAAGTGGGATACGAACATTTATAAACTACCTTCAGGCCAGCAACTCCCGAAGGATTTGGATTGGAATACCTGGCTGGGAGCTGTTCCTTATCATGAATATTGCAATAAGTATGATCAGGGTGAATGGCGTTGCTGGTATGACTTCGGTATGGGAGCTTTGGGCGACTGGGGAGCACATATATTGGATACTGTTCACGAGTTTCTTGAACTAGGCTTGCCTTACGAAGTGACTTTGACACATCAGGAAGGACACAATGATTACTTTTTCCCATATTCTTCTACGATTCTTTTCCGTTTCCCGCAGCGCAAAGGAATGCCACCGGTAGATGTCACTTGGTATGACGGTCTGGATAATCTTCCTCCTATTCCTGCAGGTTACGGTGTTTCCGGACTGGATCCGAACATTCCCAAGACTAATCAGGGCGATGTTCCTCCTGCCAAACTGAATCCGGGAAAGATTATTTATTCAAAGGAACTGACTTTCAAGGGTGGTAGTCACGGAAGTACTTTGTCTATCATTCCAGAAGAAAAGGCAAAGGAAATGGCAGATAAGTTGCCGAAAGTGCCTAAAAGTCCGTCCAATCACTTCGAGAATTTCTTGCTGGCATGTAATGGCATTGAAAAGACGCGTTCACCGTTCGAGATTAACGGTGTCTTGAGTCAGGTATTCTCACTGGGAGTAATGGCGCAACGTCTCAATACCCAGTTATTCTTCGATCCCCGCACGAAGCAGATTACCAATAATGAATTTGCTAATTCAATGTTGGCCGGACTTCCGCCGCGTAAAGGCTGGGATGAGTTTTATAAGTTGTAAAGACCGGTAGGAAATATAAAACAGAATAAAGTTTGATTATAATAACAATATAAGTAATGAAGAAAAATATCGTATTGACTTTACTTTTGTTCTGTGCCGCTTCTTTGTCAGCACAGAATTGGGAACCGCTTTTCAATGGTAAAAACCTGAAAGGATGGAAAAAACTGAACGGCAAGGCTGAGTATAAAATCGTAGACGATGCCATTGTAGGTGTATCAAAAATGGGAACTCCTAATACCTTCCTGGCAACCACCAAGAATTACGGAGATTTTATCCTTGAGTTTGACTTTAAGATTGATGATGGTTTGAATTCAGGAGTACAGATTCGCAGTGAAAGCAAAAAAGAATATAACAAGGGTCGTGTACACGGTTATCAGTTCGAGATTGATCCCTCCAAACGTGCCTGGTCGGGTGGTATCTATGACGAAGCTCGCAGAAACTGGATTTATTCTTTGAACTGGAATCCTTCGGCACGTACGGCTTTCAAGAACAATGCATGGAATAAGGCCCGTATCGAAGCGATAGGTAACTCTATCCGTACATGGATCAACGGAGTGCCTTGTGCTAATATCTGGGACGATATGACTCCTGTCGGATTTATCGCTTTGCAGGTACACGCTATCGGCAACGCTGCTGACGAAGGCAAGACAGTAAGCTGGAAGAATATCCGTATCTGTACGACAGACGTAGAACGTTACCAGACACCGGAATCTCAGGCTGCACCGGAAAGAAATCTGATTATCAACACTCTTTCTCCGCGTGAGAAAAAAGAAGGTTGGGCTTTGTTGTGGGATGGTAAGACTAACGAAGGCTGGAGAGGAGCGAAGCTTTCTACTTTCCCTGCCAAAGGCTGGAAGATGGAAGACGGCATCCTTAAGGTTATGAAGAGTGGCGGTGCCGAATCTGCCAATGGCGGTGACATCGTAACTACCCGTACTTATAAGGACTTTATCCTGACTGTAGATTTCAAGATCACTGAAGGTGCAAACAGCGGAATCAAGTATTTCGTTAATCCTGAAATGAATAAGGGTGCCGGTTCTGCTATCGGTTGCGAGTTTCAGATTCTGGACGATGACAAGCATCCGGATGCTAAACTTGGCGTGAAAGGCAACAGACAATTGGGTTCATTGTATGACCTGATTCCGGCTCCTAAGAATAAACCTTTCCATAAGAAAGAGTTCAATACTGCTATGATCATCGTCAAAGGCAACCATGTAGAGCACTGGCTGAATGGAGAGAAACTGATTGAGTATGACCGTAACAATGAAATGTGGAATGCACTGGTAGCTTATAGCAAGTATAAGAACTGGCCTAACTTTGGAAATATTATTGAAGGTAACATCCTTCTGCAAGACCACGGAGATGAAGTATGGTTCAAGAACGTGAAGATTAAAGAATTGAAATAAGAATATATTGTAGAAGAGGAGTTGTGCCGGAAATTTCATTTTGTTGATGAATGCTGCTTCGAGCACAGCTCCTTTCTTTTTTGATAGATGAAGACTGCCATTCAACATTTGTACAGACCATCCCATGAGGGCGATGGATTACTTTACGTCTGGTTCCCGTCTATGCATACACGCGTAGATATTCTTTTGTGCAGTCAGAAATCAGAAGAAGAACTGCTGTCTGTTGCTGAACGTATTCATGAAGCTTTAAGCTGCCTGGAGAAGACAGCCAACTATTATGATCCTGCCAGCGAACTGGCTGTCGTCAACCGGACCGCTTCTGTATCTCCGGTAGTTCTTAGCAGTCAACTTTATGCAATGGTTGATCTGTGTCTGGAATATCACGAGAAAACATCGGGATGCTTCGATGTGACAGTTCATTCGGAGAATTATAATCAGGATACTATTCATTCGGTATGTTTGTCGGCAGAAGAACAAAGTATTTTTTACTGGCAGCCGGGGATAACGATCAACCTTTCAGGATTTCTGAAAGGATATGCCTTGGAGACAATCAGAGACATATTGCACTCCTGTTCTATAGAAAATGCGTTGATCAATATGGGAAACAGTTCTGTACTTGCTTTAGGCAACCATCCGGCCGGAACGGGATGGAAAGTTAACTTTGGCAACCAGTCGGAGACGGAAAAGACCGGGGAGTCTCAAAGTATACTCCTTTATAATGAATGCCTCACTACTTCCGGAAACGAGTCGGAGGGGCGCAGGCATATTATTTCTCCTCAAAATGGCAACTTTGTTGAAGGTCTCAGGCAGATAGCGGTTGTAACAAAGAACGGGGCTGTCGGAGAGATACTGTCTACCGCTCTGTTTGCCGCCGGTCCGGAACAGCGTGAAACGTTGCTTGCCAGTCTCCGCCCTTTACTTGTCAATCACTTCCTGATTGGTTATTAATCGACCGCATTATTTCTTCTTTCTGGCGATAAAACACGTCTGGAATGGTCTTTTGACCATATTATTCCATTTATCGGTCTATTTCTTTTATTACTTCTGTTGATTTTTGGTTTTCTTTGTAGCGTCGATTATCAATCTAACTTTTATATGAAAAATAAGATTTTATTAGTAGGGCTGTTTTGCTGTAGCCTTGTATCAACAGAAGCACAAGTATTATTGGATAAGAACGCTGGTAAAAACAGTTTTCCCATCGTTTCACCGGCTGCCAATGTCGTTGTTTGTTTTGATGGCAAGGATGAAACTGTCGTTCGTAAAAGTGTGACTTTATTTGCAGACGACGTTCGTCGTGTGACGGGACAGGACCTGAAAACACAAGCAAGTAATCCGGGTGATGTCTCGGCTCGTTATGCCATCATCGTGGGAACTGTCGGAAAAAGCGCATGGATCAATGCGCTGGTAGCCCAAAAGAAGATAGACACAACTCCCATCACCGGTGGATGGGAACGTTATATGATAGAAACGGTTGATAATCCTGCACCGGGTATTAAGAAAGCCATTGTCGTAGCTGGTAGTGACAGGCGTGGTACGGCTTACGGACTTCTCTCCATATCTAAAGCGATAGGTGTGTCTCCCTGGTACTGGTGGGCCGATGCTCCGATAAAACAACAGAAAAAACTGGCTGTCAACGTTCATAAATTCATTTCAAAAGAACCTGCTGTCAAGTTCAGAGGTATCTTTATCAATGACGAAGACTGGGGACTTTATCGCTGGTCAAAGAACAATTATGAGAAAGAACGTGGAAACTTCGGACCGAAAACATACGCGCAGATTTGTGAGTTACTGCTCCGTCTTCAGGCAAATTATCTGTGTCCGGCCATGCACGATGCGTCTATGGCATTTCATCGTATACCGGAGAATAGATTGGTAGCAGATAGTTTCGCCATCGTGATGGGGTCTTCTCACTGCGAACCGCTGTTGTTCAACACGGCAAGCGAGTGGAAACGTGACAAGATGGGCGAATGGGATTACATCAACAATAGAGCGGGAGTAGACAGTGTGCTGAGAGCACGTGCGAATGAATGTGCTCCTTTTGAGAATGTGTACACTCTGGCTCTGCGCGGATTGCATGACAGAGCGATGAATGCGAGCAATGATATGGCGGATAGAAAACAGATGCTCCAAGATGCATTGATGGCACAAAGAAAGATGCTGATTGATGCGACGGGTAAGCGTGGCGAAGATATCCCGCAAGCCTTTACTCCTTATAAAGAGGTGCTGGATGTATACGACGAGGGACTGGAACTGCCGGATGATGTTACGATTATATGGCCGGACGACAACTATGGCTATATGAAGCGTCTGAGCAGTCCGAAAGAACAGAAGCGTTCGGGACGTTCGGGTGTTTATTATCATTCTTCCTATCTGGGCAAGCCTCACGATCATCTTTGGATGAACACCACTTCACCCACGCTGATGTACGAAGAACTTCGCAAGGCTTATGACATGACGGCAGACCGGATCTGGCTGCTCAATGCTGGTGATATCAAATCATGTGAGTTTGCTGTAGATTTCTTCCTGTCGATGGCTTATGATATCGATTCTTTCAATTTTGACAGAGCGGCTACTTATCGCACGGAATGGTTGTGTGGTATGCTGGGTGATGAATACCGCAATGAGTATCAGGATGTGATCAACTCATTCTACAAACTGGCTTTTGCCCGCAGACCGGAGTTTATGGGATGGGGCTATCAGTGGGCTACCGATAAGCATGGAAGAGAACGGAATACAGATACTGATTTCTCCTTGACGAATTACAGGGAAGTGGATTCACGCCTGAGTGAATACCGCCGGATCGGAAGCATTACAGAGAAAATTCTGAATAAGCTGCCGGAAGAGAAAAAGGCCTGCTTCTACCAGTCATTGTATTATCCGGTGAAAGGATGTGAGTTGCTGAACAGAATGATACTGGACGGACAGAGAAACCGTTGGTACTCCATTCAGCAAAGAGCGTCTACCGGCGAATTGGAGAAAAAAGTGAAGGCTTGTTATGATAGTCTGCAAGTCATTACCAAAGGATATAATTCGCTGCTCGGTGGCAAATGGGATCATGTAATGACAATGAAACAGGGATTTGCTGCTGCTTACTTTGAACTTCCGGCATTAAGAAAGACTTCACTGGCATCTGATGCTACACTGGGCGTAATGGCAGAGGGAGAAGATGTGCTGAAAGGTCTGAAGAGTTTCCACTCCTTGCCTTGCTTCAATACTTACCTGCGTCAGTCATATTATGTGGATGTTTTCAATAAAGGGGCAAGCCCTTTGAAATGGAAGGCATCTGTTACGGAAAACTGGATTTTATTGAGCAAGAAGGCAGGCGAAACGGCTACGGAAGAACGTATTGAAGTATCGGTAGACTGGGCAAAAGTACCGGTTGGAGAGAAAGTTTTCGGGGTATTGGAAATTACTTCTGACCGGGGCGAGAAAGAGAATGTTTACATCTCTGTATTCAATCCTTCTTCTCCATCCCTTGTCGAAATGGATACTTTATTTGTGGAACATAACGGATATGTCTCTATCGATGCGGCAAGCTTCCACCGGAAAGTGGAAAATAAGGCGATCAAGATGAGAACCATTCCTAATCTGGGGATAGAGAATACGGCTATTCAGTTGGGTGATCCGACGGCTGCCCCGCAACGTACCGCAGGCCGTAGCACACCACGTTTGGAGTATGATTTCTATACTTTCGAGCAAGGTTCGGTTGATGTCTATACATATGTGTTGCCTACATTCGTGACAAGCAAGGACAGAGGCTATGCTGGACACGAAGCAACGAATATCGAAACCAAATATGGTGTATGTATTGACGAAGGGCCGGTTTTGAATCCGTCTACATCTTCTTTTGAATATGCGCAAATCTGGTATGAGAGTGTATTGAAGAACTGTAGAATCAATAAAACAACTTTGCATATCGACAAGCCGGGTAAGCATACCGTGAAAATAATCTGTGGAGATGCCGGAACTGTATTGCAAAAGATTGTATTGGACTTTGGAGGAATGAAACGTTCCTACTTTGGACCACAACCGACAAGAAAATAGAGTTGTTTGATGAATATGTAGTTAAAGATTGCCATGGTTGTATATGACCATGGGTGATAGGGTTAACCATGAAAAAACACTTTTTACTTTTAGTCTTCCTGCTCTTTGCTGCGATTGTTGAGGCTGCTAATCCGGTAAAGCAAATGTTGGAACGTCTTCAGGAAGGACTTTCCGACCGGTTTAAGATTGAGATCCGTTCTTCTTCTGATGAAGGCGACTACTTTGAACTGTATGGTGGCGGGCGCAAAGTCACAGTACGTGCCAACAATTATGTAAGTGCTGCCTTTGGCATTAACTGGTATTTGAAGTATTACTGTCATGCCCATGTCTCTTTCTGTGGAGACCAGTTACCTCAATTGCCTGTTGATCTGCCACAGGTGAAAGAACGTCATGCGACTAGACTATCCGATAATTTTTACATGAATTATTGCACATTTAGTTATACTACAGCCTTTTGGAACTGGAAACGTTGGGAACGTGAAATAGATCTGATGGCTTTGAGCGGTATCAATATGCCGATGGCTATGGTTGGGGTGGAGGCTGTATGGCGGAATACGTTGTTGAAATTCGGGTATACGCTTCCGGAAGTGAAGGAGTTCTTGTGTGGACCAGCTTATTTCGGTTGGTTGCTGATGGGTAATCTTGAGAATATTGGTGGCCCGTTGCCCGATGAATGGTTTAAGGAGCAGATAGTCTTACAGAAGAAAATACTTGCCCGTATGCGTGAATATGGGATGAAGCCTGTTTTTCAGGGATTTTTTGGGATGGTTCCTTCCTCGTTGAAAGAAAAATATCCGGAAGCCCGCTTGGTGGAACAGGGACTGTGGAACTCGCTTCAACGTCCTCCTGTGCTCGATCCTGCCGATCCGTTGTTTGAAAGAATGGCAAAGGTGTGGTATGCTGAATATGAGAAGCTTTATGGGAAAGCGGACTTGTTTGGCGGTGATCTCTTTCACGAAGGTGGAAAGACCGGAGGCATTGACGTAACAGATGCCGCCCGTCGGGTACAGACAGCCATGAAACGATATAATCCGGATGCGACCTGGGTGATTCAGGCATGGTTGGGAAATCCGAAAAAGGAATTGCTGGCAGGACTCGACAGAAAGAATACGCTGATCGTTGATCTTGCTGCCGAGTTTTGGGATAACTGGCGGAAGCGCAAGGGCTTTGATGGCTTCCCGTGGTTATGGTCGCATATTTCCAATTATGGAGGTAACATTGGTCTGCACGGGCGTCTGGACGCTATAGCTACCGGTCCGGTAGATGGTCAGAAGGATTCGGCGGCATCACCGAGCATGAAAGGAACCAGCTCTACCCCGGAAGGCATCGAGGTGAATCCGGTAGTATTTGATTTGTTGAATGAAATGCGCTGGCGTTCGGAGCATTTGGATCTGGATGTCTGGTTGAAAGAGTATTCAGTGCGTCGTTATGGTGTGGAAGATGAAAATCTGAAAGAGGCGTGGACTATTTTCCACCGTACAGCTTATGGTACTTATACCGGTCATCGCCGTCCGTCAGAGTCGGTCTTTTGTGCCCCTCCCAGCTTGAAAAGAGATAAAATCACGGCTTCTGCCTGGAGTCAATGTCGGATTTTCTATGATCCGGAGCTCTTTGCCCAGGGAGTAGGATTATTCTTGCAAAGTGCAGACCGTCTGAAGCAGACGTCAACTTATCAGTATGATGCAGTCGATTTTGTCCGTCAGTATCTTGCGGATTTAGGACGGGAAGCATATTACAATCTGGTGGATGCTTATCGGGCGAAAGATACGAAACAGTTTGATTACTGGTCGGAGAGGTTTCTGCAGCTGATTAAGGATCAAAATGAGTTACTGTCCACTCACGAATGCTTCTTCGTGGGACGCTGGCTGGATATGGCCCGTTCGAAGTCAAAGCAGCCTGAATTGCAGGATTTGTACGAGCACAATGCCCGTATGCTGATCGGGACATGGACGGAGACACTTAGTCCGGTGCGCGACTATGCCCACAAGGAATGGGGCGGGCTGCTGAAAGACTATTATCTGCCTCGCTGGACTAATTACATCGCTTATCTTAAAGGTACATTGGAGGGACGTTCACTTACTGTTCCGGACTCGTTTCAAGTGGAGAAGGCATGGGTGAATGCACATAATAAGTATGTACTTGAGGCTGGTGTTGATCCGGTGCAGACGGCTAAGAGAATGTATAGCAAATATCATATTTAATCATTACTCAAAAGATAAGACTATGAAAGGATTATTGAAAACAGCTGTATTGTTGGCTACTTTCTGCGCTACAGTCATGGCCTGTGGCGGTCTTCTTTGTATGTACAAGGTGCGTTGAGCACTTTCTTTTCTTGTTACTTAT
>OGXV01001163.1_pt1 | contig 15956 bp, 19 predicted proteins | sample 1576391 | NCBI WGS metagenome assembly OGXV01 (sample SAMEA3541586, study PRJEB24748) | human gut metagenome | biome: human gut; feature: human-associated habitat; material: faeces | place: China | collected 2012 | reverse complement strand
GACTTTATTAAAGCTGTTGCTTCAATGGTCGGTCTGTTTGCCTTACCGGATGGCGAAAACGGGATCAAGTTTATTCCCTTTGATAATCTGTCTGCAAACAAATCTAAAGCTGTAGACTGGACGAATCGTGTGATAATGGCTTATAATAGCATAACGCCAAGAAACTTACAATACACCCTTGATAACATAGCTCAAAACAACTGGTTCCGGTACAAAGAAGATGATAATGTCATGGGAAATTATGACGGAAATATCCAGGTTGATGATGCCACGATAGAGTACGAACGTGATGCCATTACTTTGCCTTTCTCCGCCTGCAGTACAAAAGGAGGCGTTGCTTATATTCCTCTATATTCTTATAACGAGGAAGGAGAACTGGAGTATAATAAAACAAATCCCCGGATATTATTGCTTGATGGCACAAAGGGAATATTCAAGGGGCTAGAATGGACTACCTTAATTGCAAATAACTATCAGACGTACAAAGGACTAATCAATAATGCAAAGGTAGTGACCGAGTATATCCGTCTTAACAGTATCGAATTACGGGACTTAGAGATGGATATACCGGTTTATTTGGCTCAATATGGTTGTTATCTGGCTATCATAGAGATAACGACTAGAGAAAACAATATATGTGAGTGTAAACTTTTAAAACTGTAATGTCATGGAAGAAAATGTAGAAGAAAAAGTTCGGAGCATTACCGAACAGGCCAATCAAACTAGAAAAATGCTTTTAGAAGAGTATTTGGGACATTCTATCTCTATGGAGGAGGCTATAAATATGGAAATACCGGACGAAGCTCTGGATCATCTGGGAGATTTGTAATTTAATGATTTAATATGAAATGATTATGACAGAAAAAGATTTATTAAACAACAGAGAAGCCATGAAATTAGCTTTGGCTTTTGATAAGATGGCTAAAGAGTATAAAACTACTATTCAGAAAGTAGTAGCAGAAGGCAGACGAGTTACAGAATTAATCCAAAACAACCGGATGGAGGCTGTATCAACATTATCAATGATCGAGAATTTGATAAATGAACATGAGCCGGATTCCGAAAAACGTAAAAAAATGCTTTCACTCCTGGATAATTTGAATATCAAAGGAGATAGCAAAACTTTCCCAGCCCTTGTTATGGCTTTATTTTTTGCAAGTAACGGAGTATTAACCGAAAAATAGAAAAGAGTTATGAAAAATGAAAATACAGTAGAAAAAGTATTAGAGATAAAAGTTCGATATGATGATGCGATCCGGAACATTGCAAAATACCGGGCGGTTATTGATGACTTGAAGAAAGAAGAGGCAGAGTATAAAAAAGCCTTGAAAGACAAGAAAATATCACAAGAGGAGTATAATGCCAAGCTCGTAGAAACAGAAAAAAAGATGATGCACGCTAAAGACGTGGTTCAGACGCTTACTAAAGATGTTAGAAATAATATAAAGATTGAAAAGGAGCAAACAGGTAGTTTAAAGCAACTCCGGGCACAATTATCCAATCTTACATCAGAGTATGACAGCCTTTCAGAAGTAGAAAGAAAAGCAAGCAGAGGGCAGGAGCTTAAAAGCAAGATCAATGGTATAACGGATTCACTCAAAGAAGCGGAAGGAGAAACTCAACGTTTCTATCGAAGTGTTGGGAATTACGAAGAAGCCATAAAAAACGCTCTGGGAATGAATAACTCTTTTGCTGATTCCCTGTTACGTATGGCAGACAATGCCCAAAGCGGTTCCGGTCTTTTCTCCAATCTAAAAACGGAAGCTTCCGCTTTCGGGAATACCCTAACTTCCCTTTTAAAGAATAAAGTTTTTTTAGGTATCGCAGGGATAGCGGGTGCTGGCGTCGTTTTTAAATGGTGGTATGATTATAATAAAGGTTTGATTGAGGCTACAAAGTTAACAAGGCAATTCACAGATAAATCAGGGAATGATTTGAAGGCTTATCGAAGCGAAGTGCAAGCTCTGGCAGACTATTACGGGAAAGACTTTAAAGAAGTGCTTATTTCCGCTAATACAGTATCAAAACAATTTGGTATCACTTCCGAGAAGGCTTTGCAAATAATAAAGGACGGATTCATAGCCGGAGCAGATGCGAATGGCGAATTTCTGGATAGCCTGAAAGAATACCCGGCATATTTCAAAGAGGCTGGAATATCGGCCGATCAGTTTGTAGCCATCATCGCAGAGACCAATAAGCAGGGTATATTCTCCGATAAAGGTATAGATACAATTAAAGAAGCAAATATACGGCTCCGAGAAATGACGGATTCCACTGCTGCAGCACTAAAGGGGATCGGGTTAAATTCGAAGAAAATACAAAAGGAGTTGCAAAGCGGGTCTATTACTACTTTTGAGGTTATGCAACTCGTTTCTGAAAAATTGAATGAGCTTCCGGAAAGCTCCGCTGCTGTTGGAACTGCTATTGCTGATATATTTGGCGGGCCGGGAGAAGATGCAGGTTTGAAGTATATCCGGACACTGAAAGATATTTCTACCAATTTGGACGAAGTGAAAGCTAAGGCCGGAGAGTTAGGGCGTATCGAAGAAGATTTAGTTAATTCTCAAACCGAATTAACAAAAGAGATTGCTTTGTTGTTTGATGCTACCGGAGGATCATTTGAGAAAATGACAACTAAGATTAAGCTATTTGTGAACTCCGTTCTTTCAGAACTAATTAAAGAGGTTAGAGGGCTGTTTGATACCGTAGAAACTATATCCAATAGAGAAGAAGCCATTGCAAAACGATTAGGAGAGACTATTGGGACAGACATGGCAAAAAAGAAGTATATTGATATAGAAAAAGCCCGGAAAGAATATATTAAACAGGGAATATCCGACAATGAAGCTTTAGAGAAAGCAAAACAAGATCAACTAAAGATTCTCGAATTATCATTGGCACAAGAGGAAGAATATTTCAAAAAGGCCATAGACATAAACGAGAAATACAATAAAGAACTAAAAGATGCTTCAATTATTAGACAAGGCCTAGGCTTAGATCGTACTAATAAAGAAATAAATCAGGATATTAGTAAGTCTTGGAAAGAGCGAATGAATCAATTATCTGTTGTTGAATCTCTAAGAAAGCAAATAAATGACATAACGAATTATGAGCCTACAGGCAAAGCAAAAGGAGTTATCACCAGTGCCGCCAATATTGAGGCAAAAAAGAAAGAAATTGCCGAATTGAGGAAAGCAGAAGATGAAGCTTTAAAACTGATAAAAGATAACCGGAAACGCCAAACGGAAGAGATCGAACTCCAGTATTCCCGCCAGATAGAAGACCTTAAAAAGCGTATTAAAACGGAGGAGGATTTGACACCTAAAGCAAAAGAGGCCATCAATAAGCAAATCACTTCATTAGAAGCACAAAAACAACAGGCACTAAAGAAGTTATCCGATGAAGAATTGCAGAAGGAAATTGCCAACCGCCAGAAGCTTATAGAAATACAGCTTGAATATATCAAGAAAGGGAGCGAACAGGAATATCAACTGAAGATGCAGCAATTAATTGCGCAACGGGATTTAGACCTTTCTAATACCGAGCTTACCGAACAGATGAAATTTGCCATCCGTGAAAAATATAATAAGAAAATTGATGATCTTGTAAAACAACATGATGCGGACTTGCTGAAAAAGCAACAGGATGCAATGAAACTTCGCTATGAAACCGAGATTGCAAAAGTGTACAATGATGAAGCGAAAGTTTATCGTATCAGGTTAAAGCAAAGAAAGGAGGAATTAGATGCCATCCAACAAATGGAAGGGGAAAGTATAGAAGCTTTCAATCTTCGTAAGCTGGAGCTTAAAAATGCTTATCTTGATGCAGAAAAAGAACTTGCAGATAAAGAGATAGAAATAGAGAAGCAAAAAGCGGAAGCAATCGGAAGTATTATCGGAGGAATTTCTTCTTTATTGGAGTTGGCCGGAGAAACTAATGAAGAAATGGCACGTGCCGCAAAACTATTAGCGATTGCAGAGGTTGCCATAGCGCAGGGAGTAGCTATTGCAAATGCAGTTAAAACGGCTACCAGTTCGAGCGCAACATGGATAGATATGTTAGTGGCTATTGGAACAGTTGTTGGTGCTGTTACTGCTGTTATGGGAACTGCTATGAAGTCGATTAAATCCGCCAAGTTTGCAACCGGAGGTTTAGTTACCGGGCCGGGAACCGGAACGAGTGATAGCATACCGGCACAACTAAGCAATGGCGAATCGGTAATGACAGCGAGAGCTACAGAATTATTTGCTCCGATCCTTTCCTCATTTAACCAAATGGGTGGAGGAGTGCCAATAAACATCACAGCGTCAAGTAATCAGACCATGGGAGAGGATATGCTTGCTAGGGCAGTTGCAAAAGGAGTCCAGATGATGCCTAATCCGGTAGTATCTGTTACCGAGATAAACACAGTTGGAAAACGAGTTGAAGTGCTTGAAAATCTGGAAAGCTTATAATATATTAATCAAAAACTATTGAAGATATGGCAAAGTTTAATGAAGAGACAATTCAAAAGTGCGTTAACTGGATATGTGAAAACGGACTTATAGATTATGGTGGTGCAAAGCTTATTGATTTTTGTAATGTAATGGGAATCGGAAAGAGTACCTATTACAGGTGGATGGAAAATGAAACTTTCGGAACTGCTATAAAAAAGGCGAAAGAAGATTTCAAAAACGGGTTAGAGCGCAATGTTGTTTCTTCCCTTGCAAGGTCTGCCATCGGATATGAATATGAACAGGTTTCTTCCGAATACTACATGGAAGGCAAGAAAAAGAAGTTGAAAAAGGAAGTTAGAAAAAATGTCCGTGTTGAGCCTAATGTGGGAGCCGGAATATTCCTTCTCACAAACCTTGCTCCTGACAGGTGGAAGAACAAACAGAACACCGAGCATTCCGGAGAAGTCTCTACCGGATTGACCGTTGTAGTCAAGAATCAGGAAGAAGCGGATTTAATCAAACAATTAAAAGAACATTAGTTATGTCTGCACCTAAAGGAAACCAATTTTGGAAGTTGAGAAACAAGCATGGGAGAAGCAAGCGTTTTGCTTCTCCTGAACAGTTGTGGGAAGTAGCCTGTGAGTATTTTGCCTATTGTGACAGGATTCCATGGAAAGCAATCAAGAATAAAACAAAAGGAGAAATAAAGGAAAAGGAAGAAAGCCCTACACAACGTCCTTACTCTCTGACTGGGTTAATGGCTTACTTAGATGTTAGTTCATCATATTGGCGGAAATTTAAAGAGGGTGCAAATGAAGATTTCTTCCCGGTCATTACACGCATAGAGAATATTATCAGGACACAGCAATTAGAAGGTGCTATTGTTGGAGCGTTTAATCCCAATATAGTTTCCCGAATTATAAGTCTTTCTGATAAACAAAAGGTAACTCATACCATCAACAGTAAAGAGTTTAAAGGCTTTGATTTCTTACCTTATACCCCAAAAGCAGATGAAAGTATATGAGGTTTTAGCATCAAGCCGCTTTCTACTCGCTACAATGAACAGAAACGGAGTGAGCGCAGATGATATAATGTATCTTGATATGTTCTATGAATATAGAGATATGCTTGCAGAAGGACGAAAGGAAACCGAGATTCGGGACTTTCTTTCAAATAAGTATAAGTTATCAGCCTCAACAATTAAAAGGGTCATGAAACGTCTGAATGATGAATATAGATTATAATTTTCAGTGACTAAGTATAAACAAAAGCCCCGAACCAATCAAGGAACGGGGTATGTTTAATACATATTTACAATTATTTTGTCGGGAATCAAAGCTGATTTTCCCGTTGCAAAACAAGTTCTTTCACTTCTGGATATAAATCCAATAATTTTTTATCCATTTTATCTATGAACTCATATACTTCCAGAAAATAAATCAAAGCATTTTTCTTTGCAAATTGCTCTTGAGCCAATAAATATAAAAATGGAACTTTGGAGACATCTACAATTTCTTCTTTTATTTTTGTTGGTTCATTCAAGCTACCAGAGTATATAACAGTAGAAGATTCTTTAAATAGTTTTGAATAAGAAGCATGAGAAAAGGTATTTCGGTATATATTTTTTAGCTTTATAAATCTTTCAGCTTCATCTTTGGTTATCAAACCTTTACTTTTACACTTCTTAATATTAGGTTCAATATCCCTATTATCATAGTCCTCAACTTCTTGTTTGAATGTTTCATCTATCCTCTCAGAATCATTAAATCGTCTACCCTGTGAATCCCATGTTATCAATGTTTGTTTCAAACTATTCTCAAATAGGTGATTTGTTAGAGTTATAGCAGCTTGTGCATTACCAATTATCAGACAATCACATATTTCTGATATTATAGATTTGAGTCCATTTAATACATTCAGTTTACCATATTTGATAAATATGAGGGGTCTTGTATAATCATTGACTACAATCCTATTTCTTAGTTCTTCCAAATATTCAGTTGCTTTTGCATCTGAAAATCCTTTGACTGAATACTTAAGATTGATATTCTTATTCATATTTGATTTGCTTTTACATTGACGTCCTTTCCACAATAAAGAACAAAATGGATTACTAACCTCTTCATTATCCTGGTTCGTAACCCTCATAATAGTAGGACTGGGTAATACCTTTGAATATTACTTCTCTGTCATCCACCCGGTTGGTTAATCCTTGATGTAACAAAGTCCGCAGTTCCAGGTCATTAATTGGACTTCTTTCCATTGCTTGTAGATAGAGAAACTTATCCACGTTCTGCCAATCAACCACCATACCAAGACGTTTTTTTAAAATCATATCAAGCCAAATACGCATAGTACGGCCGTTCCCTTCCATAAATGGATGAGCTATATTCATCTCCACATATTTAGCTATGATTTCTTCAAATGTCGTTTCCGGCATCTTTTCTATTACCGGAAGCATAACATCAAGATACATACAGTTAGCAAATCGAAAGTTTCCCTTTGATATATTCATAGTACGCACCTTTCCGGCAAAGTTATCCAGTCCATCAAACAAATAGTGATGTATGTCACGTAGTCCTTTTACTGTCCCTACCTCGATGCGGTCTATATCTCCAGTCTCAAACAAAGTGTAAGCTTTTACAAGGCTCAACTTATCTATTTCATTCGTATTCATAGCCTTATTGCATTATAGATAAATATCTTTGTAAAGAGGCTATTTCGGCCTCAACAACAAGTTTTTGAAAGGCTTCCAGCTTATTCTCTGTGTGAGATTCTTCCAGTGCTTTATAATAGCTTATTTTATCCTCATTGCTGCCTTTTAAAGTAACCAGTGTATACCCATTCCGTAAAAGATAAAGGTTCATCAATAAACGTGACGTTCGCCCGTTTCCATCAATAAACGGATGAATGCGTACAAGCTCATCATGGAGATATGCAGCTATAAGTATCGGATGTACTTTTTCCTCTTCCATCTGCCGGAACTTTATCATAAAATCCTCCATTTGCTTCTGTATTAGATAAGGTTGTGGGGGCATGTGGGTACTACCGGAAATCATAACGGGAACGGTACGGTATTTCCCAGCATTTTCACGGTCTATTCCGTGCAAGATAAGAGCGTGTATTTCTTTGATAGTACGTTCGCTTATCTCTATATCCTTCTTCGCTATATCTTTGATATAATCAATCGCCTCGCTATGATTAATAGCCTCCAGATGTTCACGCATAGACTTGCCGGATATGGTAACGCCTTCATTTACTACTAGGGCGGTTTCCTGTAATGTAAGGGTATTGCCTTCGATTCGGTTACTTTCGTAAGTATATTCTATATCTAAGGCATCCTGTATCTTTTCCAGCGCATCTTCCGGTAATGGACGTAAAGCGGATAACTCCCCTTTGAGTGTATCAGCCCTATCTAATAACAGTTTTAAATCTTCATTCATGGCTATTCTACTTTGATATTACAAAACAATTTCTCCACTCTCTATTCTATCCAGTAATCGAGACAAATCTGCCACACTATTGATATTGTAATTAGTATTTCTAATGCGGATCACTCCAATAATACCACCAGAAGAAGGTTTAAATAGTTCTGCTATATCAACTTCTAGCACATCAGCAATCCTTTCAAGTAACGGTAACGATGTATTTCCGTTTGATGCACGACTTAATGTCACCTCTGAAACACCTATTTTTTCTGCAAGTTCCTTTTGTGTGGTATTGCGCATCTGGCACACCTCTTTAATCCTTAGCTTCATATACATTTAATGTTAATTGTTATCATAGCACAAATATAGAACAAAATATCATTTCAAGATAATGCAAAATGTTAAATTTACATTTAAAGATAATTTTTTTTCTTTTTTCATTTGGCTAAAATTATCATTTACCGTATATTTGCACCATAAAATTAAAATTAAACGATAATTATAAAGATATGGCACGTTACGATTTAAGCAAGATAATGAAAAGAGCACACAACCTTTACAAAAACGCTCATGCAAAGTACCCGACATTTGCCGATGCACTTCGTAAATCTTGGAGTATGGCAAAATTTGAGGTTAGAGTAGCGGAAGAACGCCAGGCAATCGAAGCGGAGACAAAAGCACGTGAAGCAAAGGTACGTGAAGAGAACGAGCAAGCTGCCATTAGTTCGGTTCTCCTTCAGGCACAAATCGAAGCCGACCGGATCAGAAGAGAAGCGGAAGCCAAAGCGGAACGCATGAAAGGCGAGATAGCAGCCTGTAAAGAGGGTATCTCTTACAACGAGTATCAAAACCGCATTAGTCGTGCAATGGGCTACGGGTATGGCTCGTATTGCGGTGACTAATTTTCTACTGCATATATCATTTGAGGCACTGGTTTGTGAAAATAGGTGCTTCTCTTTCACTGAATTATTAACCGTGTGGGGGTAACTCAAAGTTACGTCCCAATAAAATATACACTATGACAGAAACAAAGGTTTATAAACTCAATGATAGTATTTGCGTTGAGGCTTTTACAACATCTTTAGGAATAGAAGGAGTAAAATATCAAGTATTCGAATACGAAGCACAGCAATAGAAGTGACCGGCACACCATTAGAAATAATAAGAGCCTCATCAATATACCAACAGGTTACAACCATTAAATTATAACGAGATGGAGATATTGATAGTACTTGGATGCCTATACACAGGTTATAGGATATTCAGGAATAAGGGAGAACACTTCTTTGATATTTAATCAATTATGAACGCTACACTAATTATTTGTATCATCCTTCTTGCTTTCTGCGTATGGGATGAAATGTTTAACGATAACAACAGGAATCAATCAATATAATATAACTTTAATAACAATGGAAACAATTAATTTACAAGATTTAATCACAGAGAAAAATGCAGAATTACAAGAGTTCATCAAAGAGCAAATGAGAGTACACCAACTTAGTAATTTGTCAATAGATCAAAGAGAGTTAATGATAGACACTCCCGCAATAAGTACAAAACAAATGATTGATGCTTATTATTCCACGATCCAGTATCTAACAGCTCGGCTGATTGAATTAGAAGGTAAGAATGAGGTATCGAATAAACGCCAGACTATTATCATGAAGAAGATAGCAAAGAAAGAAAAGAAATGTAAAAGGATAGAGAAAAAAGCCCGAAAGCAAGAAAAATATAGTCGGAAACTTACACAGGAATATAATATAAAATATAACGCTAATATACAACTTTAAATACTATGTACGCACAATTAGAAAACGAAATACGAAAGACAATAGCCTTTGAAGTTAAAGGTGATAGCATGAATAATGGAACACGATCCAGTTTTGAAGCTGGAGATAGATTAATAGTGAAGCCCTTTAGCATTGACGATTTTAGAAACAATATAAGCAATGACTTGAATAGCTTCTGGGTAATTGAAATAGAACAAGGCTTTTTGTTTAGGCAGATAGTTGAGTATGACAATACCCGTGATGTGATAAGATGTCACTCTTTAAACGTTTCCGAGCAATATCAAGATACTTTTGTAGAAATTGAGAATATTACTAAGATCGGCAGGGTGATTGAATCACTCCTAAAGCCAAACATTATAGTGTATAAACAGCATACGGCAAAAAGTAGTCAGGGGACTTCGGTTCCGACACATGAAAGTTGACGCCAATCAACAAAGCCACCCCGGTAACAATACGGTTGCCGGGCTTTCTTTTTATGGTCTCTATTTATATATGAATGAGATAAACGCCACAAATAAAAATATTAAAATGTCGTAATAACTCCAATTATTTTTGTTCATTTGTCAACTTAACAAAAAGAAAAAGATATGGAAATAGATCCGATTATTAAGCAAGCCATTGAGATTGGTATTAAATTAGGTATTGAAGCATACAGGAATGAAAGGAATGCAAACCTCAAAAACAAAAAGATTCTTATCTGCAGGTCTGATGCAGAAAGACGTTTTGGCCATGGAGTTATTAGAGACTTGAAAAAAAGGGGATTTATATTCCCTTATCAGTTTGGTATTGAAACAATGGTAAACGAGGAAGGTGACGAAATTTCCGAACCTAGAGGACATATATACTATAAACTACATGAAATTATGGAAGCTGTTGAAGACGGAAACATTCTAAAATGCCTTCAACAACGCAGATCTAAGTAATATGAATCTATATATAACTTCCCAACATCCGTTATTGGGAACTGACACACACTACAAAGATTTTTCCGTAGTCATTCGCACGTGTGAAAGAAATGCTCAAAATGTGGATTTTGTGGAGGCTATAAAAAAGGAAAAGAAATAAGCATGAAGATTTTTTTGGGGGCATTATACGTGTGAGTAGAAGGAGCTCACTTCTCCTACTCTAATTTGTCAGTACCAATGTACAATACAACTTTAAAAAGTGGGAACAAAGTGGGAACATTTTCGATTAAGAGCAAAGAAAAACCCCTCTAGAATCAATCTAAAGGGGATACTTGAGGTTCCTGGCGGATTCGAACCGCCGTACACGGTTTTGCAGACCGCTGACTAAGCCACTCATCCAAGGAACCATTATTTCTCGTTTGCGGTTGCAAAGGTAGTACAAATTTTGAAACTACCAACTATCCGCAGCAATTTTTCTTTGTACTTTTTTTCTTTACATCACACTCTCCGCGTTTCTTGTCCATCATATCCTTTAGTTCACAGCCACTTACACAGCTGTCACAAGGATTCTGATTTTCTCGCGTACGACGAAAAAAACGAAATATTCCATATATGACGCGGGCAATGCAGAGTACAACCAGTACTCCGACTACCCAATCTTGCCAATTATTCATACAAACAATCCTCCAATCTGATAAACAGCAAATGATACAAGCCAAGCCAATCCCGTTGTGTAACAAGCAGCAAAAAGCGCCCATTTCCAACTACCCGATTCCTGTTTTATAGCCGCTATCGCCGCAATACACGGGAAGTAAATCAATACAAACAACATATAACAGAAAGCAACCAATGGAGTAATCGGAATTCGTTCTGCCAAACTTACTGAATCAGCATCCGGATCATCTGCATATAAGACACCTAATGTACTCACTACCAATTCTTTCGCTCCCACACCGGAAAGCAAGCCAATACCTAGTTTCCAATCAAATCCCAGTGGTTTTATAACTGGCTCTATACCACGTCCCAACTGGCCGATATAAGAATTTTCCTGCTGCTCGGCAACTGTTTCATAAGCATCATGATTCGGATAATACCCCAAGAACCAGATTATAATAGAAGCAATCATAATAATGCCTCCCATCTTTTTCAAATACTGCGCTCCCTTTTCCCATGTGTGACGGAAGATCGATTTTGCTGTCGGCATCCGGTAAGGTGGAAGTTCCATCACAAATGGAGTATCATCACCCTTCACCAGAAACTTGCTAAACAAGCGGGCCATTACCACAGCCAGTACAATACCAATCACATAAATACTTAACAACACCAGACTTGCATTGTTCGGGAAGAAAGCACCCACCAACAATAAATAAATTGGCAGACGCGCACTGCAAGACATCAAAGGATTTACCAACATTGTAATAAGACGGCTCTTCCGGTTCTCAATAGTACGGGAAGCTATAATAGCAGGTACATTGCATCCAAATCCCATAATCAAAGGAATGAATGATTTTCCGTGCAATCCCATTTTATGCATGATTTTATCCATGATAAAAGCTGCACGAGCCATATAACCCGAATCTTCCATAAGAGAAATGCAGAAATACAAAATCAAGATATTCGGCAAAAAGACAATAACCGCTCCTACCCCACCAATAATTCCATCAATCAGCAAATCTTTAAATGGACCTTCCGTCATATTATTGCGCAACAAGTCACCAATCTGCTCAACAAGCCATTCAATCCCCATCATCGGATATTCTCCAATGACAAACGTACCTTCAAACATCAGATACATAAAAAGGAAGAAAATAGGAAATCCCCAGACACGGTGAGTTACGATCGAATCCAGCACTTTTGTTGTCTGCGCCTGCTCCAAGTGATTATCTGTGAATGTCTCTTTCAGTGCACCACTAATAAATCCATATTTAGCATCCGTAATAGCCGATTCACAATCCTCATTCATTGTATCCTGAACACGCTTCGACATCTTGTCACGGACATGGAATATCTCATCCGCATTTGGCAATGTGCGCACAATGCGCTCAATGTCAGGATCATTCTCCAACAATTTAATGGAGAGGAAACGGGTAGAATATTTATGACGGATAAATTCGTTTTTGGACACTTCACTTTTTACAGCTTCAATCGCTTTTTCGATATCAGGACCATGATTGATATGAATATGCCGGAAGACACGCCCCGTCTTTTTATGTTCACGTACATAATCTTCCAAATGCTCTTCCTCGTGGTTCTTACGATCTTCCAGAGAATCATGCCATTCGGTCAAATCCTTAAGAACTTCCGGATTCATATTTCCCTGTTTATCGAAGAAGTCTACTCCTTCATACAGATTGATAACAACATGAAACAAGGTATCCAATCCACGATTTTTCTTACTGACAGTAGGCAACATCGGCACCCCGAACAACTTACTCAACAGATGATAATCCAATGTATTTCCACTGGCTTCCAACTCATCATAAATATTCAGAGCTACCACCATGCGGACATTCATATCTATCAATTGAGTAGTCAGATATAAGTTTCGCTCCAGATTAGAGGAATCGACTACATTAATAATCACGTCCGGAGTTTCATCGATAATATGACGACGCACATAGATTTCTTCCGGCGTATAAGCAGACAAAGAATAAGTTCCCGGCAAATCGACAATACGGAAATGATAGCCTTCGAAATCAAAATAACCTTCTTTGGCATCCACGGTTACGCCGCTGTAGTTTCCAACATGCTCATGAGCACCGGATGCAAGATTAAATAAAGAAGTCTTGCCACTGTTCGGGTTTCCGACCAAAGCAACATTAATGGTACGGCGTTTACCTAACGCCAACCGTTTCATATCTTCTTCTTTTACTGAAAGGTCTTCAGGCAATCCTTCATGATAAACGGTCTTCTCGGCCAGTTTCTTTGCTTCCTCTTCGCTGATAACTTCGATCATTTCAGCTTCCTGACGACGAAGAGAAATTTCATAACCTAAAACTTTATATTTTATGGGATCTTTTAGCGGAGCATTCAACAGCACTTCAACCGTTTTGCCTTTAATAAAGCCCATCTCCACAATACGTTTACGAAAACCACCGTGCCCCAATACCTTTACAATAACACCTTTTTCTCCTGTTTTTAATTCGGACAAACGCATAACTCTCAAAATTTTTGGCAAAGATAATTCATAACTTCGGAGCATGCAAATTATTTAGAATGTTTTTAAATAGCAGCTTTTTTCATCCTCTAAAAGATTCAGAAAAAATAAAAAAACTTATTGATAAACTCGTATCTTTGCAGGTATGATACAACAACGCGTTACAAAATATATAGAAAAGGAACATTTATTCTCACCAGATGATAAAATCCTGGTCGCATTGAGTGGTGGTGCCGACTCGGTGGCATTACTATATATTCTGCATACAGCAGGCTATCATTGCGAAGCCGCACATTGTAATTTCCACCTGCGAGGCAAAGAGTCAGACCGGGACGAGTTATTTGTCCGCCAACTTTGCGAAAGAATGGAAATCCATTTACATACCATTGATTTCAACACGACCCAATATGCAACGGAAAAACATATTTCGATTGAAATGGCCGCACGGGAACTCCGCTACCAATGGTTCGAGAAAATTAGAAAAGAATGTCAGGCAGATGTTGTCGCTGTGGCCCATCACCAGGATGATAGCATAGAAACTATACTACTTAACCTGATTCGGGGAACAGGAATTACCGGTCTGTTAGGAATCCGCCCCCGTAATGGAACCATCGTACGCCCTCTGCTTTGTATCAACCGCGAAGAAATAATTCGTTACCTGCAAAACATCGGACAAGATTATGTGACAGACAGTACCAATCTGGAAGACGAATATACCCGCAATAAAATTCGGCTCAACCTCCTTCCCCTCATGCAGGAAATTAATCCGTCAGTCAAAAACACTCTGATAGATACGAGTAATTATCTGAATGATGTAGCTACTATATATAATAAATGTATAGAGGAAACTAAAAAGAAAGTCATTACGGCAGAAGGTATCCGAATCAGTGATTTGGTAAAGGAACCGGCACCCGAAGCCATCTTATTCGAAGTCCTGCATCCTCTAGGATTCAATTCCGCACAAATCAAAGATATCGCCCATTCGCTTCATAGCCAACCGGGCAAGCAATTCTGTAGCAAAGAATGGAGAGTGATAAAAGACAGAGAATTCCTATTAATAGAAACAGTTGAATCTGAAAATGAGACTCTTCCTCCTTTTCAAATTATCAAAGAAGAAAGAGAATACACCCCGGATTTTCTCATTCCACGTGAAAAGGAAATTGCCTGTTTTGATGCCGACAAACTGAATGGAGAAATTCATTACCGGAAATGGCAGCCGGGAGACACTTTTATTCCTTTTGGAATGAAAGGAAAGAAAAAAATAAGCGATTATCTGACCGACCGCAAATTTTCTATCAGTCAAAAAGAACGCCAGTGGGTACTCTGCTGTGGAGAACACATTGCGTGGCTGATAGGCGAACGAACAGACAACCGCTTTCGTATTGATGAAACGACTAAGCGCGTCGTGATTTACAAAATAGTTTGAGGCAACTTCTGTTTCTTGAAGCAATCTGATAATAAAGCTGCAAAAGGAGTTTCATACACCCTTGCTTTCCTAACGCAAGCTTTTACACAAGCGCAACATTTGATACATTTAGCCTCATCCGTATGTAGCTCGTCCCCTTTCGTTATAGCCCCTGCCGGACAACGGACCACACATAACCCGCAATGGGTACACAAATCCTCATCTTCCACCCAAGGAACGCGGGGAAGCGGTGTACCACTTTTACGTAACTTGATGACTTTCCTCAAAAAACGGAACAAAGGAAAGAATGGTTGACTCGGACGTTTGATAGCACGTACATCCACCGGATAAAGGGTATCCATACTATCAGCTGTCTGTATTTTTTCCATAATTTTCTTCCCAAACTCCGCAGCAAAGGCTAAATCCGATTCATCAGGACGTCCCACTGCAATCGGGTATTTGTCGGTACTATATGAATGTTCTCCAATAAAAGTTGCCCCGGCAATTACTTTAAATCCATGAGGAATAGCAAAAGCATCCAGTTCCATTAAAGCTTTTTCATAAGCGCGATTTCCGTAAACCACTACCAAAACGGTAGGAGTATCCACTCCACGGATATACTGCAAACGTTCCATTGCCAAAGGAGCGACATGTCCTCCATACACAGGCACTACAATAATAGCCAAAGAAGATGTAGGAATCACAATTTCATCCGCAATCTGCTGCGTTACATTAATAGGAAAAATATTTTTTATGCCCGTCCCGTGAACAATCGCCTCCGCAACTTGTTTAGATGTGTGTGTAGGCGAAAAATAAATTAAATGAGCTTCAT
>OGXV01001152.1_pt1 | contig 16047 bp, 14 predicted proteins | sample 1576391 | NCBI WGS metagenome assembly OGXV01 (sample SAMEA3541586, study PRJEB24748) | human gut metagenome | biome: human gut; feature: human-associated habitat; material: faeces | place: China | collected 2012 | reverse complement strand
AGCGTCAGATTGTGGTTCTGAATGTCGTGGGTTCGAGTCCCATCAGTCACCCAAAGAAATCCTGTAAGTTTATGACTTACAGGATTTTTTGTTTATAACACTTTCCTATCCTCTATGTTAAAGTTTACTATTCCGACCAGTCCCCAACAAATATTAACCACTATAATCATAAAGTTCCGGGAATTTGCATACATTTGCACCACATTTGCAAAAACATCAGAGATGCAATAATAAACATGGAAAATGAACTTCTGTCGCTCATTCCTGAATACATACCTTTAGGGCTCGGCGTATATGACAAAGATGGATATCTGAAATACGCCAATGGTACTACACTAAAAATGTTCGGTGTAACCATGAAGGATATTTATAATATTAATATCTTCGATGACCCTAACATCACAGCAGAAGATAAAGTTCTCCTTAAACAGGGGCTGAATGTCTCGTTTGAAACTGATTATGATTTCGATCTTTGTGAAAACTTCTACGAAACACCCATCAAAGGAATCAGAAAATACTTTGTTACCAAAGTAACGATCATGCGCGATCCCGAAGGAAATCGTCAAGGCTACTTATTAGCCTGCGAAGATATCACCGTAAAGAAAGCACAAGAGCGGGAAATCATTGAAAGTTACAAGAAGATAAAAGCAACACAAAAGGAATTATCACTAGCCTTGAATGCCGGGAAGCTATCCTCATGGAACTACAATATAAAAGAAGGTCTGTTTTACAAATTCGATGTTCATATCGAGAATATTGAGAAAAGATCATTGAAATCCATATATGAGAGCATCCATCCCGATGACAGAAATAAATTCATGGCATTACTGGAAGCTGTTGCTCATAAACAGAAACTCCCGGAAAACAGGATTATATTAAGAGTTCTGGAAAACAATGCAACAGATTATAGTTACTCCAGCTTTACCTACAGTGCAGTAGAAGATGAAGCAGGCAATATAGTAGTCATCACATTTATTCAACGGGATATTACCGAAGACATTATATACCAGCAAAATCTGATTACAGCCAAAAATAAAGCAGAAGAAGCGGACAAGTTGAAGTCCACATTCCTCGCTAACATGAGTCATGAAATCCGTACTCCACTCAATGCAATCGTCGGATTTTCCGAACTACTGACCGAAACGGATGATACGGAAGAAAAATTTGAATATAAACAACTGATTGAAACCAACAGTGAGATACTCCTGAAATTAATCGGAGACATTCTCGATCTATCAAAAATTGAAGTTGGCTCCATTGATATCAATCGTCAGAAACTGAATTTGTGCCAGCTTTGCGATGAATTGTACCGGTCCTTCCAGCAACGGATTAAAAATCCCAAAGTTACCCTCAAACTCATCAATCCATATACCAAATGTATAGCAAATTTCGACAAATATCGCTTTATGCAGATATTCACAAATTTTGCAACGAATGCCATTAAGTATACACCACAAGGTGAAATTGTGATGGGATACGAATGTATGCCCGGACAGGTAAGAATCTATGTAAAGGACAGCGGCATCGGAATACCGGAAGAGAAAAAGCACCGAATCTTCAGCCGCTTCGAGAAATTAGATACTTTCGCCCAGGGAACCGGCTTAGGACTTTCTATCTGCAAAGCCATTGCAGATGCTACAGGCGGAGAAGTGGGCTTTAAGTCCAAAGCCAACGTAGGTTCTGAATTCTGGTATATCGGATATACCGATGTCGAATATATCGAAAGTTCAGAGATCGCAGACGAAGATCTATACAACAACAATACAGAACGCCCTTCCGCAGATTCTTCAGTAAAGATTAAAGATCTGAATATTCTGATAGCGGAAGATAATGACAGCAATTACCTGCTAATCAAAAAACTTCTTAAAGACAATCAACTAACCCGTGCCATTACCGGAGTAGAAGCCATCGAGAAAATCAAAGCCCAGACCTTTGACATAGTCTTTATGGATATGAGAATGCCAGTAATGAATGGACTGGAAGCAACTTCCCTCATCCGGGAATTCAACCAGACTACACCTATTATCGCCCTTACCGCCAATGCTTTCGACTCCGACAGAGAGAATGCATTAGCCGCAGGATGCAATCATTTCATGACCAAACCCGTCAAAAAGCGAGAACTGACGGATTTGCTTTTCAAGTATTTTAAACGATAACCCCACAGGATTATTTCTGATTCAATTTGCGTATCACCTTAGCAGGATTTCCCACAGCCAACGAGTCTGCAGGAATATCATGCGTAACCACTGACCCCGCACCGATAACACAACGGTCACCAATAGTCACTCCCGGACAAATTGTCGCATGGCCGCCAATCCAGCAGCGTTCACCAATGGTTACCGGCAGACAATTCTCATAGGCATCCCTTTCGTCAGCATCAAGCGGATGTTGCGCCGTATAAATATGAACTCCCGGAGCAATCAACGTTTTCCGGCCAATAGTGACTTTGGCACCATCCAAAATAACAGCACCGAAATTGATAAAGACTCCCTCAGCTGCATATATGCCATCTCCATAATCGCAATAAAAGGGTGGTTCTACAAAAAAATCCGGAGCGGAATTCGGGAAAAGTGAACGGGTAACCTCCGGCATTTTAGAGGTATGATATTCAGTCACATTCAACTGATGCAGTTTCTTTTTTACTTCGGCCCGATAAGCATACATTTCAGGAGTATGAGCATCGTAATGAAGTCCTTCGCGCATACACTTTAATTCTTCTTGAAGTGTTCTCATCTTAAAAAGTGATTTTATTATTAACTCGTTAAAAGCACTGCAAAGTTAGTATAAATTCAGGCACTTGCATACCCATGTTTCTGTAAAAAAAGTAAATACCCGAAACTATCAAAAATACTCAATTGTTATTTTAATATTCGGAGTTATCAGATGTACAACAAACTGTCTCTTAGTTTAAAAAAGTTGAAAGTAGATAATCCTACGTTCATTTTCTGTTTGCTGGCACTTGATATACGGATATTAATACAGAGTATAAATCAATATATTCCTAAGGATAGCATGACAGCATGTATAACTAAAATAAATGATTATGGAAACAAACAAAAAACTAATCGCAATCGTAGAAATTGGTGGTGACAAAGCAGTTCAATTCTGGGCAAGAGCCGACGACCTGGCACAGCAATACAATGAAAAGTCAACGGATATAGTTTATACAGTGGTGAAACTTCCCGACTCTGATAATCTGTTCCGCTTCTTTGCCGCTTCAAAAGAAGAAATGACGCAGGAAACTTTGCTGGAATGCAGCCGTGAGTTCCTGGATGAATTGCTGACACTGGTTCCCAGCGAATGTGTCAGGATAAAGATTGTGGAAGGTAAAGAAGAATAAAAAGAAGTACACCGAATACAGGTGGGACGAAGGATTGGGGGCACAGAAAGAGAGCAAATAGAAATACATTCACTATCTTTGCAATCGTTTTTGTAAACCCAACCCTATATAAAATGAAGTTACTCTGGCTCGACCTGAACAGTTCATACGCCCACTCCTCACTGGCACTCCCCGCACTGCATGCACAGATAGCCGACGACGAAGCCATCGAATGGGACATCGTATCCGCCACCATCAACGAGAATGTGGGCATGGTAGCGGGCGAAGTCTACCGCCGCCGTCCCGACCTGCTTGCCGCCACCGTCTGGTTGTTCAACCACGAGCAACTGTTGCACATCATTTCAAGAGTAAAAGCCCTGCTGCCCCAATGCTGCATCGTATTGGGCGGACCGGAATTCCTGGGAGACAACGAATTCTTCCTGCGCAGCAACCCGTTTGTCAGTTGCGTGTTCAGGGGAGAAGGCGAAGAAGTGTTTCCGCAATGGATAACCCACCGCAACAATCCGGCGGAATGGAAGAATATCCCCGGACTCTGCTACCTCGACTCCCACGGAAATTACATCGACAACGGCATCGCCCGCGTGCTGGACTTCCATCATCTCGTTCCCCCCGAGAAAAGCCGTTTCTTCAACTGGAGCAAACCTTTCGTGCAACTGGAAACCACACGGGGTTGCTTCAACACCTGCGCCTTCTGCGTCAGTGGTGGAGAAAAACCCGTGCGCACCCTGTCCATCGAGGCAATCCGCGAACGGCTGCAAATCATCCACCGACACGGAATAAAGAACGTGCGTGTGCTCGACCGTACTTTCAATTATAATACCCGCCGGGCAAAGGAGCTGTTGGAACTGTTCCTTGAATTCGCCCCCGATATACGTTTCCACCTGGAAATGCACCCTGCCCTACTTTCCGAAGAGCTGAAAGAGGAGTTAAAGCGTCTGCCCGAAGGGTTGCTGCATCTGGAAGCCGGCATACAAAGCCTGCGCGAGCCGGTGCTTGCGCAAAGCCGACGGATGGGCCGACTGTCGGATGCGCTGGAAGGACTGAAATTCCTGTGTGCCCTCCCCAACATGGAAACGCATGCCGACCTGATTGCCGGGCTCCCGCTCTATCACCTTTCGGAGATATTCGAGGACATCCGCGTATTGGCGGAATATGGCGCCGGAGAAATACAACTGGAGTCCCTGAAACTGCTTCCCGGCACGGAAATGCGCCGCAGGGCGGAAGAACTGGGCATACAATATTCCCCGTTCCCACCCTACGAGGTGCTGCAAACCCGCGAAATCAATGTGGACGAACTGCAAACCGCGCGACAACTTTCGCGCCTGCTGGATGGTTTTTATAATGCTCCTGCCTGGCAAGGTATAACCCGAAGACTGATTTTGGATAACGAAACGTTCCTGCACGATTTTCTGGAACATCTGATACGAATAGGATTGATAGACCAGCCGATGAGTCTGGAAAAACGGGGCCTCATCCTGTATGAGTTCTGCAAGCGGCATTATCCCGAATATCAGTCGGAAGCAAGCATCGCTTGGATAGAAGCGGGCATGTCGCTGAAGAAGCTCCCGGCAGAACGGGTAAAGACCAAGCGGCAAGTTCCTCCCGGACATTGGGAAGTGCTGTATGGAGAATACAGGGAGAACCTCCGGCTTTGTTTCCTGCCGGTCGGCGAGGAAGAAAACCGGGGATATTGGTTCGGCTTTGAGTCGGAGATACAGAAAATAGAGCCGGTGTTCAAGGCAAGAAATTAAATATACAAGACTACTGCTATCGGTTTCACAAAGATCATAAGCCCGCAATCTCTTCGGGAGTCAAACCGGTAGCCTTTGATATTAAATCGACAGAAGTGCCAAGTTGCTTTAAATTACGAGCTATAGAAAAACATTTTTCTATACTACCTTCCTCACGTCCCTCTGCACGCCCTTCCTCACGCCCTTCAGCACGTCCCTCTTCTCGTCCCTCTTCACGTCCCTCTTCTCGTCCTTCTTCACGTCCCTCTTCACGTCCCTCCAGTCTTGACGCTTCCAATACTGACAAATGCGTGCGATACGCGTTTACGCTTCGCCAATAAAGTTCATTCTCCTCTTCGTTTAGAGAAGATACATCGGCAATTTCTTCAAGCTTCTCGAAGACTGCCTTGCGGGCCTTAAAAGGCATTCGTTTTAGTGTCTCCATATTCTTCAGCACATAAATCCAACGTTCAAAATCATTTTCACATTTCTCTTCTTCTTTATCAAACACCGGCAGAGCGATAAAAATGGGGCGCATCTTGTCGCTGAATAACTGGCCTGTTTCACGGTCGGCAAGAATGATGTCGGTGCGTAACTTAACATTATCCTTGAGCAAAAAGTTCATGAAGAACACACCATATACAGCCTTGATGTCGAACATCCAGTCACCTCTCTGCCCCTGACGGGTAACAGCATGCGACAGGTAAAACAAGGCGCGTTCCCTGAAATAGGCCTGAGACTTATTCTGCATCTCAACAATGATCTTCTCTCCCGTGTCTGTGGTGCAATGAATATCATAAATCAGCGCACGGGCATCCTCCCACTCCGGCAGTTGTTCGTTGTTCAGAAAGGTCAGGTCAGTAATCACCCGCTCGCCCTTCAATAAGTCATTTAAGAAATCTATCAGTAAGTCCTTTGATATCTCCTGACCGAATATTTTCTTAAAGCCGTAATCGGTAAACGGATTGATAAATCTTCCCATGTCGTTGTTTTCTGTTTCTTAATCTACCCCTGCAAAGATAAACAAATAGCTTGAATAAGAGATAGATTTATACAATAAACCATCAAAAAAACAGGAGAAGGACGAATATGATATTTTTTTCATGCTCATTTGAGATTATGCCTTTGCCATGCACAGGTTATGGATTAGTTATGCTATCTTTGCGACTCGGCATACAATCATTGGCATTGATTGTAGGAATCATTGGCATTGATTGTGGCAATCATTGGCATTGATTATAGGAATCATTGGCAATGATTGTATGCCAAAGATATAGATATGCCCTGTTTAGTCAGGGCCTCAGGCTAGTTGAATCATAAAGGAAGGAGAACTTAATATGCCTTTTTACAAGAAACAAAAATTGAATGGAAAATGGTATCCGAGAGCAGTGACCAAAGGTCATCCTGCTACAACGGATGATGTGGCAAAACGACTGTCGCTTATGTCAACGGTAAGTCCGGGAGACACGTATGCGGTGCTCGTGAATCTGGGTGAAGTTTTGGCAAACCTGATGAGTGCAGGCCGGTCGGTACGGCTGAAAGGCGTAGGAACATTCTACCTCTCCTGTCAGTCATCGAGCCAGGGCGTAGACACGCCCGAAGAAGTAAGTTCGCAGCAAATCACTGATGTAAAGGTATGCTTTATCCCCGAATATAGCCGTCAGCAAAATGGCCAGGTAATCCAACGAACCCTCATCGACCCACATCTGGAATGGATAGACTTAGATGAAATAGCGGGCAATGGCAAGAAATAATCCCTTTACAGAAATCAAACAAGACAATCTCCCACCCCCCCATATGGAAAACCAAATCATCGAAAAAGTCGATTTCACCATCGACGAACTGGAACCCAACTACTACGAATGTACCTTCGACAAATGCAACTTCTCCGGCCAGAGCATCGGCAGAGTTATCTTTGAGAGATGCACCTTCAAAGAATGCAACCTGTCACTGGTGAAAGCCAGCAACACCTCCTGGCTGGACGTCCTCTTCACCGACTGCAAGATGACAGGCATCAACTTCACCCTCAGCAACCGCTTCGGCCTGTCCGTGGAGTTCCGCAACTGCCTCCTCTCCTATGCCCTTTTCACCGAAATGAAGCTGAAAGGCACCCGCTTCACCCGCTGCGACCTGCAAAATGCCGACTTCATGGAGACACAACTCCCCGAAGCCAAGTTCACCGAATGCGACCTCTGCTACGCCTCCTTCCACCACACCAACCTGGAAAAAGCCGATTTCAGCACCGCCCGCAACTACGCCCTGAACCCTGCCGCCAACCGCCTGAAGAAAGCCCGGTTCTCCCGCTACGGACTGGAAGGACTGCTAACGGGATTAGGAATAGAGGTTGTCGACTAACACTTCACTTTGTAATTGAGGAGTGGGTGCCGTAGCACAAGGCAATGTAACCCAAAACGTAGTACCGACACCCACTTCCGAAGCCACCCCAATGGTTCCGCCCATACTCTCTGCTATAGACTTGCAAATGGGCAACCCTAACCCGACCCCTTGCACAAAAGAGTCCACTTTCTCGAAACGGTCGAAAACCACCGGAAGTTTATCCTGCGGAATACCGCAGCCTGTATCTTTCACACTAATCTTGACACCCCCGTCTGCCATGCTGTACGCTATATCAATATGGCCGCTTTGGGTGTTTTTCAGAGCGTTCGACAGGAAGTTGCTCAATATCCGTTTGACATACTGAGCGTCAAGTTCCACCATATAATCCTGTTCCGGTTTATCCACCCGGACATCCAGCTTTCCGCCAGCCTTCATCCTGCACTCGGCGGCACTTTCCACAATGAGGTCCGACAGACAGAACCATGCAGGATACAGTTCAAAGTCTCCAGCTTCCAACTTCGAAAGTTCCAGAACATCATCCACCACCTTCAATAAGAGTGCGTTGTTATGCTGTATCAACTGGTTATATTCCTTTTTCTCTTCCATGTCGTCCGTCATAGTCAGTACGCTTGAGAAACCGACGATAGAATTCAACGGAGTACGTATCTCGTGGCTCATATTGGCAATAAAGGCAGACTTCAACCTGTTGGCTTCTTCCGCTTTCTCTTTTGCTTCCCGCAAGTCCTGCTCCAGTGTCTTTCTCTTGTCAATCATCAGAGTTCCCCCCACCAGGACAACCGGTTCTCCATCTTCATCATACTGATATACAGCTCCGTAGATTTCCCTCCACGAAAGAGTGCCGTCTTCATCCCGAAGTTGGAATTCCTCGTCAAAGAAGTCCGTTTCCTTTCGTTTCAGTCTGTCCAATGCCCGATGGATGTTCTCCCTGTATTCCGGCAGGATAAGCTGCAGATGTTCGTCGGCATCTACTATTCTATCCGTTCCACCTTCACCGCCTCTTTTCCAGGTAATCTCTTTGCGCCGCAAATCCCATGTCCACAGCTTCATACCGGTAGCTTTCAACAGCAAGCGATGCTGAAGATCCAGTTGTTCCAACTGACACCGCTTCTCTGCCGCTTCCGTGACGTCCACCGCCGCACTAATCAGCCAGCGGGGCTCGCCCTTGTAGTACAACAACTGCTTATACATATTCAATACATGTTCGCACCCATCAGCCAATATCAGATGCTGAAAGGTGTTCGATTGGCCGGAACGTATCGTTTCCCGGTCTGTCTGTTGAAAGGCAGAACAAATTTCGGGAGGCAGAACACTTGCGTTCTTCCCGATCAGGTCGTCCTGAGAGACACTATATAAATCTTCAGATTTCTTGTTCCAAAAGAGATAGTTACAGTTATCCTTAATGTCCTTCACCGTAGTCGGAATAGGAAGATTATTCAGCAACTCCCGCATCAGGAAATTGTCTTCCTTCATTTCTTCCCACTCTTTTACTGATATGCCATGAAGTTTATACAATCGGAAATAATAGACTGCCGCTACAATTGAAACAACAAAAGCAATTTGAATGGTTAGACACAATATAAACATTGTATATACAGATTTTTGCCGTTATTATTTTACAAAGGAATAAAATATCGCAAAAACAACCGATATACAGTTTGTCATACATATAAAGAATTGTCCCCAAATGTATTAAAAAAAGTAATACCACACTGAAATACAGAACATTACTTTCTCAATTCTTTCTCTGCATTCTTAAACTCGGAAGGAGTCATTCCCGTCCTTGCCTTGAACAATTGGTGGAAAGTAGGCATACTGTTGATGCCTGACGCTTCGGCAATGGCACGCAATGTATATTCAGGATGTTCCTTCAATAAATGCATGGCATAATTCAAGCGGAGATTATTGAGATACCCGTTCAGATTGGTGTCCGTATTCTCTTTTATCATCCGGGCAAAACGGGTATTGTTCATCTTGACCATCCGGGCAAGTTCTTCTCTCGATATGTCGGCGGACAGATACAGTTCGTCCCGTTTGATAATATAATCCAGCTTGCCGAAAATCATCTTGTTCATCTGGGCTTCCTCTTCGTTGCCGTCGGATGCTTCCGGTTCTGTCTGCCCGGTCTCCGGAAAAGGCTGGTCTTCCGACACTCTCTCGGCATCAGCCTGCAAGCGGTTCATCTCCGTCTGCATGGACATCTGCTCGTTGATGCGCTCCACCAGCACCTGGTTCTTACGCTTGATTTTGCGGTTCTGCACCCACATACGCCACAGGAAGAACAGTGATAACAACGAAATGCAGAGGATGAAGACTAACGTAATGGTACGTATGGTAAGCTGGAAAGCCTGTTCCGCAATGCGGGCTTCCTTCTCGTTCACTTCGTAAAGGTTGTCCAGTTCCAGCGCGACATTGGTTTTATCACGCCGGTAGATGCTGTCCGTTATGGACAGGATGGAAGCACGCAGTGCGGCGACTTTCTCATAGTCTTTCAGGGCAAGATAGGCGTCTATCTCCCGTTGCAGAACGCCGACGTACTGAATATTCAAGGTATCTTGCCGGCGCATCAGTTCCTTGAAGTCGCGGCAATGGTCGAGTACGGCCTGATACTGCTTGGTTACGAGCAGGTACGGGGTGGCATCGCGCTTGCCGGCAGGAGTGTTATAGGCATGGGTGGACTGGTATTTTTTATGATACTCCTTCCCACGCTCCACATCTCCCAGCAAATGGCAGATGCGGGACAATTTGGAATAGACATATCCGTATTGCTGGTCGAGGAAAGCCTCACGCACTTCCGGATTGCCTTTCATTCCGTCCAACAGCTTCTCACGTTGCAGGCCTACCTGCAAGGCATCTTCCAGCCGGTTGTCGTTAATCAGGTATCCCATCTTCACCCCATAGAAATAGGAAAGCATCGACTTACTCAGTTTATCTTTCCTGCCATCCAGCAGGGCGATTGCCTTATCGAAAAGCTCATACCCTTCCTCTTTCAATGACAGCATCCATTTGTTCTCGCCCATACAGAAGAGTAACTTACATTCCGACTGCCGGTCGTCGAGCCTGCGTGCCAGTTCCAGCCCTTCAACCGCGTAACGGTTGCTCTCCTTATATTCGCTCAGGGTATGGGAGATGTCGGCCAGGGTTATGGTCATCTTCAACAAGTGGTCAGGGTGGTTCCCAGAGATAGAATCATGTACATAGGCCCGGCGGGCATAGTGGAATGCCGATTTGTCCTGATACAGGTATGAGTAGACCATGCTACGCAAATCATCAACCTTGTATATGGGCAACGCTTGCTTTGTTTCAGCTTCGTCCAGCAGTTGCAACGCGCGTTTCGGCTCATCCATATAGATGTCCGTGATATACTGTTCCGTATATATATCCTTTGTTCCTTTATCTCCGCTTGCCAAGGCAGATACCGGCAGAAAGCCTAACAAGAGGAGACATATATAGAAATGTCTCATACGCTCAATCGTCTGTGTCTATTCTCTTATGGACTGCGCAGTCGGCGCAAATCCCTTTGATTACATAATTAATTCCCGTCTGCATGAATCCCTCCGGAAGCGTGACTGACGGGGCGTGCACACTCCGGATGCAATAGGTCTTGTGGCAATGTTCGCAATAGAAGTGCATGTGCTGGTCTTCTACCGTACACATGCAGCAGTCTTCGCAAACGGCATACTTCAATGAACCGCTTCCATCGTCCACACCATGTATCAGGTGGTGGGAAAGGAACAGGGTCAGTGTCCGGAAAATAGTGGATTTATCAACCGTATCGAGTTTCTCTTCCAAATCTGCCATAGACACAGCCCGCCTCATCTCCATCATGGTGCGGAGAATCAACAGCCTCATCGCTGTAGGTTTGATATCCCGAAGGGACAATTTATGTAGATATACGTCTTTCATACTACTCAGAACTTCTTACCTAATATGCGGACCGAATTGAGAACCACCAACAGCGCCACTCCGACATCGGCAAACACCGCCGCCCATAGCGTGGCAAAGCCAAAGGCGCCCGCAATCAGAACCAATATTTTCACGGTGATGGCACCGATAATATTTTGCATCACAATCCGTCTTGTGGCCCGTCCGATGGAAATGGCTGTCGCCACCCGCGACGGTTGGTCGGTCTGGATAACTACATCTGCACTTTCGATGGCGGCATCCGAACCCAGCCCTCCCATCGCAATCCCCACATCACTGAGAGCCAGTACGGGAGCGTCATTCATACCATCGCCCACAAAGGCTACGGACACGTCCGGGGCAGAATTGAGCTGTTCCATATGGACGGCTTTATCTTCGGGAAGCAGGTCACCGTAAGCCTTGTCAATGCCCAATTCTGCGGCAAAGATATCAACAATCTCCTGTTTATCACCAGATAACATTTGAATATTATCTATTTTTAAAGCCTTTAATTTTTTTATAGCATCCGTGGCATCCTCCTTCAGAGTGTCCGAAAGCAGCAGGCAACCGGCATACCGCCCATCGACGGCACAGACTACGACAGTGGCTACACAGTCCGTCAGTTCTCCGGGTACGGATATCTTGCGGTCCTTCAACAGGCGGATGTTGCCGACAAGGACTTTACGGCTCCCTACTTCGGCCTCCAGGCCATAGCCTGCCAGTTCATTCAATGTAGTTACTTCCAGAGGTTCCACACCCCGTTCGGCTGCGAAGCGGGCAACGGCTTGTGCCACAGGATGGGTGCTCTTCTTTTCTACGGACAGCACCAGTCGCAGCAATTCATCTTCCGGCAGACCGGCCGCCTGCATGGACGTCACGCGGAAACTGCCGGTGGTCAGCGTACCTGTTTTGTCGAAGACGATGGCATTCACGCGGGTGATGGCATCCAGATAATTGCTGCCCTTAAATAGGATACCCATACGGGAGGCCGCCCCTATTCCTCCGAAATAGCCCAACGGGATACTGATAATCAGTGCGCACGGGCAGGATATTACGAGAAACACCAGGCCACGATAGAGCCAATCGTTGAACACATAGTCGAAGCCCGGATGCACCGCCGCAACAAGTGCGGGAAGGGCTACTATCAGGACAGCCAGAAGCACGACTATCGGTGTATAGATGCGGGCAAACCGCCGGATGAATAGTTCGGCAGGCGCTTTGCGCTCTGCTGCGTCCTGCACAAGGTTAAGGATGCGTGCCAGTGTGCTGTGGTCGTAAGGTTTCGTCACCAGTATGCGCACTGCCTGTCCGCTGACAATCATACCGGCAAGGACATCACCGCCTGCGGAAACATTGCGGGGCATGCTCTCCCCGGTCAGCGCCGAAGTATCGAAAACGGCCTGCGGGTTTTGCAGAGTTCCGTCCAGAGGGACACGTTCGCCGGGTTTTACTTCAATGGTTTCTCCCACATTGACGTCGCGGGGAGAGACTGTCCGGAGCGTGTTTTCACGATATACATCCACCCGTTCGGGGCGCACATCGAGCAGGCCGCGGATATTGCGGGTAGCCTGGTTCACGGCTTTATCCTGCAACATCTCTCCCAGGGTATAGAGTAGCATCACGGCAAGCGCTTCCGGATATTCTCCGATATAGAATGCTCCGAGGGAAGCTAAGGCCATCAGGGAGAATTCATTGAACCAGTCTTTCCGCAAGATGCCCTCCCATGCTTCGCGCATCACAGGAAGTCCCACGGGCAGGAAGCCCAGCAGGAACCAGCAGAATTCAACCACCGGATGGCTGAATCCTACCCATTGCTGATGCTGGAAGATAATACCCGTGATAAGGAATATACCTGATAGCACCGGAGCTCCTATCTTACGAATCATAGATTGCTCTTTCTCTTTGCTCTGCGGAGAAGTATGTGTATGTGCACAACCACACTGACATTTTGTTTCCATAATCTTAATCTTATTATTTTGTCCGGTGCAAAGGTAAGGGATGGGGGGTGCAACCGGGTTGCAAAAGTGATACAGGAATTCATAGGTCGTGTTTCTTCACCCAGGCGCGGGTGATTTCCCCGAACACATATTTACGGCGGTCGCTCTCTTTTTTGTAGGCTTCCCGCAGGTACTCTTTAGCCTCCTGCGTACAGAAATCATCGGGAACCGGGGTAGTAACCTGCGTTAATTTACATTCTATTATGAGTTGTGCTTCCTCGAAAGAGATATTTCCCGATGGTGTCCGAACTCCTGTCAGCCCCACCTCATTCATTTTCCTGCTATCCCTACCCGACTTGCTGCCCAGAAAGAGTATCTGCTCCTTATACTCATCCGGAAAGTAAGACAATGTATAGGTTTGTTCTTTCAACATCAGTTCGAGCGTATAGCGATCGGACCGGATGACGCACCAAGTGACAGGTTTCCTGAAAAGAAGGCCCCAACCGCCTCCACTGCCCGTCATTGAATTATAATGCGCTTCCTTACCACAAGTAATGACATAAAAGTCTTTCCCTACCAGTGTGAGAATATTAAAACTGTCGCATACTTCTTCCGGAGAAACCGGCCGGAATAACCGGTCAAAGTTCATCTCCCCCACATTCACATGATTTGTTTCTTTCGTTAACGTTGTCTTCATCTTCTGATTATTTATTGAATACTCTGTTTTTCCCTTATCAGGATTGATAATGCAAAGTTACCGGGTATCATAGAGATAAAATAGCTATATTTGCGATAAAAACAGTCGTAAAAGCTCTCTTATGAGAAAAGAAAGGCAACAGATAACACCCAATATCCTGATGAGGCTTGCCCATCTCTTAGGTACGGAAGTAAAAAACGGAAGATTAGATATTCCCAAGGAATTCGGTAAGGGTTATTGTTCCGGGTTCATTTTCAATGAACATATCCGAATACTGATTAGCAACTATACGCTGAACATAGATTTGGCTATTGAGAACCCGGATACCAATATCCCTGCAAGAATGATACTCTTTAAATTTCAGAACGTCGTCCCCAAAGCAGTAACGGCTATGAAAGGAAAGTTATCAAGAGCAGTACCTTCTGTTTTGATAGCTACCAGCAGCATGAATACTGATGCTGTTATTCCGATTGACACAGATACTGCCGCCATTAATATAGAAGTGGATGCGGAATATTTGAACGAACTCTTTGATTTGTCAGAAGAGCCACTGATTCTGCAAAGCCTGCTAAGGAATAGCCAGCCTTTGATCTTTGAACAAATGATTTATCCGCCATTGCAGAAAATAGTAGACGAAATTGTGGATGAACCGGTAGATGAAACTTTCAAACTATTCTTCCTGAGAATAAAAGCGGAAGAATTGATTTGCAGATTACTGATGGAATTAAAGAAACGCGAAGAAAAGCAGATTTATGCCTTGAACATCCACGACATACAAGCCATTTATAAAGTTAAAGAACGCCTACTCATGGATTTAGGTATTCCTCCTGTCATCAAGGAACTGGCAGCCAGCGCTCACGTGAGCCCATCTAAACTGAAACGTTTATTCAAGCAAATCTTTGGCAACAGCATCTTCAGCTATTATCAGGAATTCAGAATGAAAGAAGCTGCCCGGTTACTGAAAGAAGAAAATCTCTCCGTTTCAGAAGTGGGGTATCAGTTGGGATTCACCAACCTGAGTCACTTTTCAAGAGTTTTTAAGGAACATATAGGGATGAAACCAAAGCAATACAGCAGATAGCCGGTAGCTCGTCACTTAATAACTTTCGCCGCCTCCCAACCGATAATCACATTCTTCCGTACTTCTCCCCAATGGTAATTTCCTATATCCCCGGTAGATTTTATCACCCGATGGCAAGGTATCAGGAAAGCAACCGGATTCCTCCCGATAGCCGTTCCTACGGCTCTGCAAGCTCCCTCGTATCCCGATTTTGTTGCCAGGTCGGCATAAGTAGTCAAACCGCCCGCCGGAATCTTCAATAATGTCTCCCATACTTTCAACTGGAAGGAAGTGCCTTTTAAGTGTAGTTTAATTTCGTCCGGTTTACTCCAGTCTTGATTAAAGACCAAGAGAGCATCTTGCTGTTTCTGATCGAGGCACCGCTCGTAGACAGCATTGGGGAAAAGCTGTATCAAAAAACCAAATGCCTCCTCCTCCCCTTCATCCACAAAAGCGAGATGGCAGATTCCCTTATCAGTAGAAGCAACCATCACCCGGCCGAACGGAGTTTCGGCAAAAGAATAGTTGATATGGAGTGCCTGACCACCGTTTTTATATTCCCCCGGTGTCATCCCCTCAATGTTAACAAACAAATCATACAGGCGTCCCGTTCCCGACAAACCAACCTCACAAGCTGTATCGAAAAGTGAAGCATGCGTCTGTTTCAGAATACGCTTGGCATACTCAATATTCAGATATTGCAAGAAACCCTTCGGACTTATCCCTGCCCACTCCTGAAACATCCGCTGGAAATGAGACGGACTCATATTCACATGTCCGGCTATCGTCTCCAACCGAGGCTGTTCCTGTCTGTTCTCCTTGATAAAGCGAATGGCAGAAGCAATGCGTTCGTAATTTAATTCCTGTTGTTGTTTCATTGAACACAAAGATTATGGCAAAATTTCATTCATATAAGAATTACAGTAAAGACACCGCTGATATCTCCAGTTCCAGTAAGAACTGCTTGGCAGCAAGTCCGACCTCACGGTGCGCTGCGGGCGCATCCATGCGCTCATCGGCGAATT
>OGXV01001146.1_pt1 | contig 16113 bp, 15 predicted proteins | sample 1576391 | NCBI WGS metagenome assembly OGXV01 (sample SAMEA3541586, study PRJEB24748) | human gut metagenome | biome: human gut; feature: human-associated habitat; material: faeces | place: China | collected 2012 | reverse complement strand
TGCACAAGAGATGCCCAGCATCACATCAATCAGATACGTTCTGCGGGTCTGCCGCCTTGCAGACGGCCCGGGCGATGGCTCCGCCCATGTTGCCGCAGCCTAAGAAACCGATGGTATTCAGCATAAGAAAACCCTCTTTCCCAATCAAAAGAACAGGGGAGATGCCTCCTCTGTGTCTCCATTGTAAGCAGGGCCGGGGGAGAAATCAAGAGGAGAGCCGGAAAATGTCAAAGCTTTTCGGAAAGCTCCTGATAGACGCGCTGCGGCGGAGCAGGCTTTTTTGCTGTCCAAATCTTAAGAAAACATAAAAAGTTCATGAAAAAGTCGAAAAAGGTGCTTGCACCTGCACGGGCAGATGAGGTATCATAATAGATAGAAGTTGGGAAACTCCGCACAGAACGGGGCAAACGCGAAAGGATGGGCATTCTCGTGGCACAGACGACAAAACGCGCGCTGGAAGCATCGCTCAAAAAGCTGCTGCTCCGCAAGCCGCTGAATAAGATAACGATAAACGACATTACCGAGGACTGCGGTGTGAACCGCATGACCTTTTACTACCATTTCAAGGATATTTACGATTTGGTGGACTGGATCCTGGTGGAGGATGCCACAGAGGCACTGGAAGGCCATCAGGACTTTGAGACGTGGAGCGACGCCTTCCGCGATATGCTGGAAAAGGTGCAGGCCAACCGGGTGCTGGTGCTGAATGTCTACCGCTCCATCAGCCGGGAACAGGTGGAGCAGTATCTCTATAAAATGCTTGACCCTCTGCTGCGGATGTTTATAGAGCGTGAAAACATCCCGGTGCAGGAAGAGGACAAGCAGTTCATCATTGATTTTTATAAGTATGGCTTTGTGGGCATGGTGCTGGAATGGATACGCCGAGATATGAAGACCGAACCGGCCATCATGGCCGAACGGCTCAACACTATGATGCACGGTGATTTGGAGCGGGCGCTGCTGCGCTTCAGCACCGACGGCAGAGCATCAAAAACCGACGACTGATAAAAATCTGAACAGGCAGAGCAGGATGATAGAAAAACTATCACCCTGCTTTTGTTGTTTATAGAACCTTTGTTGGAAAAATGTTAAAGTATTGTCAAAACAAAGGGCTGGCAAAGACCCACACAAGGAGGCAGACTTTTATGAGTATCGCGTTGGAGTCGTTGAACCATAAGGTACAGCGTGCCGCTGTCGGAACGATGGTGGATGTGGCACTGGCTCATGTCAGCAAAGACCGTCAGAAGGCGTTTGCCGAGATGGTGGACGTCGCCAAGCAGTTCTATGGCGACTCGTTCAGCGAGGAGACGTATGAGCACGCCCGCGCAGTGCTGACCGATGCGGACAGCAAGTGGTCGAAGCTCATCAACTGTGTGCTCGACCAGACCGCGCCCAACGTGGCACGCACCACGGCGCTCAACCTTGGCTATGAGGCGTTCTTCCGGGGGACAAAGACCATCCGCGAGAATCGCACAAAGTACCACTGCAACATTCCGTGGCTGATCCTGTTCGACCCCACTTCGGCTTGCAATATGCACTGCGTGGGATGCTGGGCGGGCGAGTACGGCCACAAAAACAACCTCAGCTTTGAGGATATGGACAAAATCATCACCGAGGGCAAGGAGCTGGGGGTCTATCTCTATATGCTCACCGGCGGCGAGCCTCTGGTGCGGAAGGCGGATATTCTCCGTCTGGCAAAAAAGCACAACGACGTGCAGTTTGCGATTTACACGAACTCGACCCTCATCGATGAGCCGTTCTGTGAAGAGGTCGTAAAACTGGGCAATATCGCCTTCATGCTCTCAATCGAGGGAACTCCCTCTACCAATGATGCCCGGCGGGGCGACGGCCACTATGCCGCTGTCATGAATGCGATGGACTTGCTCAAGGCCCACGGGATCCTTTTTGGCACTTCCATCTGCTATACCAGAGACAATCTCGAAGCCGTCACCAGCGACCACTTTATGCGGATGCTCTGTGACAAGGGCGCGCACTTCGGATTCTACTTCCACTATATGCCGGTAGGCAACGAGGCTGCGCCAGAGCTGATGCCCACGCCTGCTCAGCGCAAGTACATGATCGAGCGCATCCGGTATCTCCGCTCGGAAAAGAGCGATATTCCGTTTTATCCGATGGACTTCCAGAACGATGGCGAGTTTGTGGGCGGATGCATCGCAGGCGGACGCAACTATTTTCATATCAATTCGGCGGGCGATGCAGAGCCGTGCGTCTTTATCCACTATTCCAACGCCAACATCCACGACAGCAGCATCCTCGATATTCTCCGCAGCCCGCTCTTCATGGCCTACCACAACGGCCAGCCCTTCAATAAAAACCATCTGCGTCCCTGCCCGATGCTGGAAAACCCCGAGCTTCTGCGCCAGATGGTGCATGACACCGGTGCTCACAGCACCGACTTGCAGTCGCCCGAGAGCGTAGACCATCTCTGCGACAAATGCGGTGCATATGCTGCCGACTGGCAGCCTGTAGCCGACGAGATCTGGTCGCACGTCACCCTCAGGGAGAGCCGGTACGAGAATTACAAGGACTGGGAACCGGCGCATTCCACTGCTCACGCGAAATGACTTTATCGGTCTTTCAAACATAAAAATGCGCAGAAAAGCCCCCATCTTCACCGGCTGAGGCAGCCGGGAGGATGGGGGCTTTATCTTGTTATTTTATTCTTCGCCGGAATCAATGACGATTTCGGTTTCCGTTCCTTCATCTTCTACAGGCGCGGGAGCCGGGTCGCAGGGATCGCCGAACTCGTCGTGGTAGACGGTCATCTGGTCGAGCTGGCCGTTACGGCGCAGGCCGTGGAAGACCAGCTTCTTGATGACGTCATAGATGACGGCGAACAGCGGCACACCCACGATCATGCCCACGAAGCCCCACAGACCGCCGAACAGCAGGATGGAGAAGAGCACCCAGAAGCTCGAAAGGCCGGTGGTGTTGCCCAGGATCTTCGGGCCGATGACATTGCCGTCCAGCTGCTGGAGCACCAGCACGAAGAGCACGAACCAGATGGCCTTGATGGGGCTCTGGATGAGGATGAGCAGCGTTGCAGGCACGGCACCGATGAAGGGGCCGAAGAAGGGGATGACGTTGGTGACGCCGATGATGACCGACACCAGCAGCGCGCTCGGGAACTTGAAGATGATGCAGGCAAAGTAGCAGAGCACGCCAATGATGGCGGAGTCCATGATCTTGCCGTTGATGAAGCCGCCGAACATCTTGTCTGCGTAGAGGACTTCCTCCTGGATGAGCTGCGCCCAGTGGGGCTTGACGACGCTGTAGAGGATCATCTTGGCCTGCTTGGCGAACTTTTTGCGGCTGGCCAGCAGGTAAACAGCGACGATAAGGCCGATGAGCAGATTCTTGAACCAGGTCACCACACTCATGACGCCGACGCCCACACCGCTCAGGATGCCTTGTATATTCTGCAGCGAGGGGAGCAGGGTGGTGCGCAGAGTGGTCAGGTTGTCAGCAATGGCATCGTAGGCATTGTTGAAATAGCCCATCAGTGTCTCATTATCCAAGAAGATTTCCTGTGTGTTCACCCACCGCATGAACCGGGTGATGCTGGTCTGCGCGGTGTAGTAGAGGGAGGTGACGCTCGTAATGAGCTGCGGCACCACCATCATCACGAGGGCATAGACCACCAGCACACCGAACAGCAGCGTCGCCGCAATGGCAAGCATATTGGCCATGCTGTGGAGCTTTTCGGGGAAGATGCGGTGTAGAAAGCCCTCAATGGTGTTGCACACCGGCTTGAGCAGATAGGCGATGACGGCACCATAGATGAAGGGCATCAGGATGCCGGTCACCTTGGAGACCGCGTCGCCGAACCCGTCGAAGCGGTAGATGAAGAAGAAGAACAGGATGCTTAGACTTATCGCACCAAAGCCCGCGAGCATTCCGTAGACATAGGGCTTGATGTGCGGTTTTTTGTCCATCATGTGTGACTCCATTCCTGCCGCAGACGGCAGGAGCCGGTACGGCGATGTTTAGATTTTGTTGCTGCGGCGCCAGATGTGCATCTTCTCGGCCTCTTTGATAAGCTCCTCGCGGAAGTCGGGGTGTGCCACATTGATGAGGGCTTCGGCCTTCTCCCAGGTGGTCAGACCCTTGAGGTTGACGCAGCCGTATTCAGTGCAGAGGTAATGCAGATTGGCGCGGGTATCGGTGATGATGCTGCCGTTTTCCAGCGTGGGACGGATGCGGCTCTCGAGCTGACCGGTCTTCTTATTAAAGAAGGTAGAAGACAGGCAGATGAAGCTCTTGCCACCCTTGGAAAGGTATGCGCCCAGCACGAAGTCCAGCTGGCCGCCTGCACCGGAAATGTGCTTGACGCCGGCGCTCTCCGCATTCACCTGGCCGAACAGGTCGATGTCCACCGCATTGTTGATGGAGATGAAGTTGTCCAGTGCGGAGATGCTGCGGATATCGTTGGTGTAATCGACGGGAGCAGACATGCACTCGGGGTTGTCGTTGAGGTAGTCGTACATCTTCTGGGTGCCGGCACCGAAGGCGTAGACCTGACGGCCCTTGTCCAGCTGCTTGTGTGCGCCGGTGATCTTGCCGGCCTTGGCGATGTCCACAAAAGCGTCAACGTACATCTCGGTGTGGACGCCCAGGTCCTTCAAATCGCTCTGGGCGATGAGGCTGCCGATGGCGTTGGGCATACCGCCGATGCCCAGCTGTAGGCAGGCACCGTCGGGGATCTGCGGCACAACGAGGTTTGCGACCTTCAAATCGACCTCGGAGGCGGGGCCGGCAGCGGCCATCTGGCCGATGGGCGGATTGTCGCCCTCCACGATGCCGGTGACCTGGGAGATATGGACACAGTTTTCCATACCACCGAGGCAGCGGGGCATATTGGTGTTGACCTCCACGATGATCTTCTTTGCCTTCTCACAGACGGCACCCAGATGGGAAGCGCTGGGGCCGAAGTTGAAGTAGCCGTGCTCGTCCATCGGAGTCACCTGGAAGACGGCGATGTCCAGCGGGTCGGGACTCTCGCGGTAGTAGCGGGGCAGCTCCGAATAGCGGATGGGGGAGTAGAACGAGAAGCCCTGTGCGATGGCTTTGCGCTCAATGCCACCCATGTGCCAGCTGTTCCAGGTCATGTGGGCAGCGGGGTCGTCGATCTGGAAGATCTCAGGCACCCACATCAGGATGCCGCCGCGGAAATTGACGTTTTCCAGTTCGGGCAGGCGCTTGGCAAGGGCGGCGTCCACGGCCACAGGGGTGTTGACGCACCAGCCGTAATCTACCCAGTCGCCGCTCTTGACCAGAGAAGCAGCCTGCTCGGCAGTCATCTTTTTCTGGGCATACATTTCCATGAAATCCATTATAAACCATCCTCTCCTTTAAGAACATAAAAGAATTGTAAATTTATTATTTACAATTCCACGGAACAAAATCTTAGCCGGAAATTTACCGGTTTTTCCCAGTCCGGACACTGTCTTATCACACCCCGGCGGTATCCTTGGGGTCGGCAGGGCAGAAGCCTCCGGCAGCGACACACCTGCACAGCTTAGTTATAACATTAACAAACATTATAATCAAGCCCTCTTCCGCGAAAAAATGCCACGCAGGACAATTTAACTAAATTTCTTAGGTATTTGTGGCGATTGTTTGGTATAGCAAAAACAATTTTTTTCGAAAAAGTACTTGATAAAATTTTGACGATATGGTTTACTAAGGGTGTACCAAGACGATGCGCCCCAGTGTGACGTTGATTGACTAAAAATTAACGATATTGCGATGGCGATGCGGCCTGGTACTTGAAGCAGGAACTGAAAAGTGCTATCATGGCAACACCAAATGCGCTTTTCCAAAGCGCGCAAATAAAGGAGACCATACCGATGGCAACAGCAGTTTACCCCGGGTCCTTCGACCCGGTCACGAGAGGACACCTCGACATCATCAAGCGAGCTGCAAAGATAAACGACCAGCTCATTGTGGCAGTGCTCATCAACAGCGCAAAGAACCCTCTGTTCACCGTAGAAGAACGGGTGGCGCTGCTGCGGGAGTGCTGCAAGGACATCCCGAATGTGACGGTGGAGAGCTTCGACGGCCTGACCGTGGAGTTCGCCAAGAAGCGCCACGCTTCGGTGATGGTGCGGGGCCTGCGGGCGGTGACGGATTTCGAAAACGAGATACAGCTCGCCCAGACGAACCACGCACTGATGCCCGGTATCGAGACGATGTTCCTTGCTACCAGCATCAAGTGGAGCTACCTTTCCTCCACCATCGTCAAGGAGGCTGCCCGCTACGGCAGCAACATCTCCAAGTTCGTGACGCCCAACGTAGAGAATGCCATCCACGCCAAAGTGGAGCAGCTCCGGGCGGAAGGAAAGATGTTCTGATACCTTTTATAATGCAGAAAGGCCTTTGGGCTTTTTGATAAATAGTTTTACGAAACCCCGAAACATATAAATTCAGGAGGCTATTAACATGAAGAAAATCGTTATCGCATCTGCTTGCCGTACCGCTATTGGTAAGTTTGGCGGCACCCTGGCAAACGTCCCTGCTGCAGAGCTGGGCTCCATCGTCATCAAGGAGGCCCTGGACCGTGCTAACGTGAAACCCGAGCAGGTCGATCATGTTTACATGGGCTGCGTCATCCAGGCTGGTCTGGGCCAGAACGTCGCTCGTCAGGCTTCCCTGAAGGCTGGCCTGCCCGTCGAGACTCCTGCCGTCACCGTCAACGTGGTCTGCGGCTCCGGTCTGAACTGCGTGAACATGGCTGCTCAGATGATCGAGGCCGGCGATGCTGACATCGTGGTCGCAGGCGGCATGGAGAACATGGATATGGCTCCCTTCGCACTGCAGAAGGCTCGTTACGGCTACCGCATGGGTGCTCCCATGGGCAAGAGCGAGATCGTGGATACCATGGTCAACGATGCTCTGTGGGATGCCTGCGGCTTCAACAAGCACATGGGCATGACCGCTGAGAATGTCTGCACCAATGAGACCTATCAGAAGAAGTACGGCTACAGCCCCATCACCCGCGAGATGCTGGATGATTTCGCTTACCACAGCCAGCTGAAGGCTGACAAGGCCATCAAGGACGGTGCTTTCAAGGATGAAATCGTTCCTGTTGTCATCAAGGGCAAGAAGGGAGATACCGTGTTCGATACCGATGAAGGCCCCCGTCTGAGCGCTCCCGAAGTGCTGGCAAAGCTGAAGCCCGCCTTCACCAAGGACGGCATCGTCACCGCTGCAAACTCCTCCGCTATCAACGATGGCGCAGCTGCTCTGGTCATCATGAGCGAAGAGAAGGCCAAGGAGCTGGGCGTGAAGCCTCTGGCTACCTGGGTCGCAGGTGCTCTGGCAGGCGTCGAGCCTGAGGTCATGGGTCTTGGCCCCATCGCTGCTACCAAGAAGGTCATGGCTAAGACCGGCCTGACCGTTGCTGATATGGACCTGGTCGAGGCCAACGAGGCATTCGCAGCACAGTCCATCGCAGTCGGCGAGGCTCTGGGCTTCGATAAGGACAAGCTGAACGTCAACGGCGGCGCAATCGCTCTGGGCCACCCGGTCGGCGCTTCCGGTGCTCGTATCCTCGTCACCCTGCTGTACGCTATGAAGCATCGTGGTGCTCACAAGGGTCTGGCTACCCTGTGCATCGGCGGCGGCATGGGCTGCGCAACCATCGTCGAGATGGACTGATTTCCCTTTGAAGGGTCACTCCGGATATTGATACAGCCCGGACAGTGGGCGAGACCGGAGACTTGCCCCTTGTCCGGGGGCTGTTTTGAATAAGATATAACCTGAATGGAGGTTTTCACAATGGCATTTGTAAAAACCGAGGTGCAGGGCGCAGTCGAGATCATCACCATCGACCGCCCGAAGGCACTGAACGCCCTGAACCCCGAAGTCCTGGCAGACCTGAAGGCTGCTTTTGAGGCAGTTGACCAGTCCGCCATCCGCTGCATCGTCCTGACCGGCGAAGGCGACAAGAGCTTCGTGGCAGGCGCTGACATCGGCTCCATGAGCACCATGACCAAGGCCGAGGGCGAGGCTTTCGGCAAACTGGGCAATGATGTGTTCCTGATGATCGAGAGCTTCCCCATCCCCGTCATCGCAGCCGTCAACGGCTTTGCACTGGGCGGCGGCAATGAGCTGGCTATGAGCTGCGACATCCGCATCTGCTCCGACAACGCTGTGTTTGGTCAGCCGGAAGTCGGTCTGGGCATCACCCCGGGCTTCGGCGGCACCCAGCGTCTGGCACGTCTGGTTGGCATGGGCATGGCAAAGCAGCTGGTCTACTCTGCACTGAACATCAAGGCTGACGAGGCCTACCGCATCGGCCTGGTCAACGCAGTGTATCCGCAGGCTGAGCTGATGGAGAATGTCCTGAAGCTGGCCAACAAGATCGCCAAGAACGCGCCCATCGCCGTGCGCAACTGCAAGAAGGCTATCAACGACGGCATCAGCCTCCCCATCGAGAAGGCTGTCGAAGTCGAAGAGAAGCTGTTCGGCGACTGCTTCGAGACTCATGACCAGAAGGAAGGCATGGCCTGCTTCCTGAGCCGTGAAAAACCGAAACCCAAGGCAGTGTTCACCAACAACTAAAGGGTAAGCGACAGCCTCGGGCAGGCCATGCCGCCAAGAAGGGGCCTCCGCAAAAGCTTGCGCAGCAAGATTTTGTGGGGAGAAGGAGGTACTACGGAACAGAGTGAGCAACAGCAGCAATGCTGCTGCGAACGAAGTGGAGTCAGTACCGACGCGGCCTGCTTCCTGAGCCGTGAGAAGCCGAAGCCCAAGGCAGTGTTCACGAACAACTAAACTAAACCATAACGCCTCTGCAACGCCTCCCCGGAAAGGGAAGGCACGGAGAGGCACTACATTCAGAAGATATAATAAAGGAGAGATTTCCCATGAAGATCGGTGTTATCGGTGCTGGCACTATGGGCCAGGGCATCGCAAAGGCATTTGCTCAGGTCGAGGGCAACACGGTTGCTCTGTGTGACATCAAGCAGGAGTGGGCCGAGAATGGTCTGGCAAAGATCAAGAAGGGCTATGAAAAGCTGGTCGCTAAGGGCAAGATGACTCAGGAAAAGGCTGACGCTATCGTCGCTGCTATCACCCCGGGCCTGAAGGAAGACCTGTGCGCTGACTGCGACCTCGTCGTTGAGGCTGCTTTCGAGGATATGAAGGTCAAGCAGACCACTTTCGGCGAGCTGGATAAGATCTGCAAGCCCGAGTGCATCTTCGCTTCCAACACCTCTTCTCTGTCCATCACCGAGATCGGCAAGGGTGTCAGCCGTCCTCTGGTCGGTATGCACTTCTTCAACCCTGCAGACCGCATGAAGCTCATCGAGGTCATCGCTGGCTGCAACACTCCCGCTGAGACTGTCGAGAAGATCAAGGAGATCTCCGTTGCCATCGGCAAGCAGCCGGTCCAGGTCAACGAGGCTGCCGGCTTCGTCGTCAACCGCATCCTGATCCCGATGATCAACGAGGCTGCCTTCATCAAGATGGAGGGCGTTTCCAACATTGCCGGCATCGACACCGCTATGAAGCTGGGTGCCAACCACCCGATGGGTCCCCTGGAGCTGGGCGACTTCATCGGCCTGGACATCTGCCTCGCCATTATGGACGTCCTGTACAAGGAGACCGGCGACAGCAAGTATCGTGCATGCCCGCTCATCCGTAAGATGGTCCGCGGCGGCAACCTGGGTTGCAAGTCTGGCAAGGGCTTCTACGTTTACAACGCAGACCGCACCAAGACCCCTGTCGACGAGCTGTAAATTAGTTTGAAATTTCTCTCGGTCGTCCCGAAGAAAACGGCCGGGAGGAATTTGTTTGCACAGGACATGAGTGTAGCTGCCCTGTGCTGAAAGAAAAACATCCGTTAGGAGGATATAGCGATGGATTTTACTCTGTCCAAGCAGCAGCAGATGGTGCAGAAGATGTACCGCGAGTTTGCTGAAAACGAAGTCAAGCCTCTGGCAAAGAAAGTCGATGCCGAAGAGTATTTCCCCAAGGAGACCGTCGAGAAGATGGGCAAGCTGGGTATGATGGGCATTTACTTCCCCACCTCCGTTGGCGGTGCAGGCGGCGACGTCCTGTCCTACGTCATGGCTGTTGAGGAGCTGAGCAAGGTCTGCGGCACCACTGGTGTTATCGTTTCCGCACACACCAGCCTGTGCGCAGCACCTATTTATGAGAACGGCACTCCCGAGCAGAAGGAAAAGTATCTGCCCAAGCTGTGCAGCGGCGAGTGGCTGGGTGCTTTCGGTCTGACCGAGCCGGGCGCTGGTACTGACGCTCAGGGCCAGCAGACCACTGCTGTGGAAGATGGCGATTACTGGGTGCTGAACGGCTCCAAGATCTTCATCACCAACGCAGGCTACGCTGACGTGTTCATCGTCATCGCTGTTACCGATAAGGTCCTCGACAAGAAGGGCCGTCCCACCAAGCTGTGCTCCGCCTTCATCGTGGAGCGTACCGACCCGGGCTTCTCCGTCGGCAAGGCTGAGGATAAGATGGGCATCCGTGGTTCTTCTACCTGCGAGCTGATCTTTGAGGATTGCCGCATCCCGAAGGACCGTATGCTGGGCGTGCGCGGCAAGGGCTTCCAGCTGGCTATGGCTACTCTGGACGGCGGTCGTATCGGTATCGCTTCCCAGGCTCTGGGCATCGCTGAGGGCGCTCTGCAGGAGACCGTCGCTTACGTCAAGGAGCGCAAGCAGTTCGGCCGCAGCATCTCCGCTTTCCAGAACACCCAGTTCGAGCTGGCTGAGATGAAGGCCCGTATCGAGGCTGCAAAGTATCTGGTCTACGCTGCCGCTCTGAAGAAGCAGGAAGCTATGAATGGCGCAAAGGTCCGCTACAGCGTCGAGGCTGCTCAGGCTAAGCTCATCGCAGCCCGCACCGCAAGCGACGTGACCCGCCGCTGCCTGCAGCTGTTCGGTGGCTACGGCTACACCCGTGACTACCCCATCGAGCGCATGATGCGTGATGCCAAGATCACTGAGATCTACGAGGGTACCAGCGAAGTGCAGATGATGGTCATTTCCGGCGCGCTGCTGAAGTAAGGGAGGCAAGATTTACAATGAAAGCAATCGTTTGTGTAAAGCAGGTTCCTGATACCTCCGGTAAGGTGGCTGTCAAGGCGGATGGTACTCTGGACCGTGCCTCTATGGCAACCATCACCAACCCCGATGACCTGAACGCTCTGGAGGCCGCTCTGAAGCTGAAGGACGAGACCGGCTGCGAAGTCGTCGTCGTCACCATGGGTCCCCCGCCGGCCGAGGGCATGCTCCGTGAGCTGCTGGCCCGCGGTGCTGATAAGGCTGTTCTGGTCTCTGGCCGTGAGTTCGGTGGTTCTGATACCTTCGCGACCAGCCAGATCCTCGCTGCTGCTGTCAATAAGATCGGTGTCGGCCCCGAGGACGTCGTGTTCTGCGGCCGTCAGGCAATCGACGGTGATACCGCACAGGTCGGTCCTCAGATTGCTGAGAAGCTGCACCTGCCTCAGGTGACCTATGTTGCTGACATCCAGAAGGATGGCAACAGCCTCACGGTCAAGCGTATGCTGGAAGACGGCTACATGATGGTCAAGGTGCAGACTCCCTGCCTGCTGACCTGCATCAAGGAGCTGAATCAGCCCCGCTACATGAGCGTCAACGGCATCTTCACCTGCTACGACAAGCCGATGGAAGTGTTCGATTACAACGCTCTGAAGGACGATCCGCTGATCGAGGTCGATACCATCGGCCTGAAGGGTTCTCCAACGAACGTCTTCAAGTCCTTCACTCCTCCGCAGAAGGGCGCAGGCACTATGCTGACTGGCGACGATACCGCTGCACAGCTGGCTGGTATCCTGGCCAAGAAGCACCTGATCTGATGAAAGGAGCATAGGATTACAATGGCTGATTTTAACGAATACAAGGGCGTCTGGGTCTTCTGCGAGCAGCGCCAGGGCGCACTGATGTCCACTGATTTTGAGCTGGTCAGCGAGGCCCGCAAGCTGGCTGATGAGCTGGGCTGCGAAGTCACCGGCCTGCTGCTGGGCGACAACGTCGAAGGCATTGCAAAAGAGCTGGGCGGCTATGGCGCCGATAAGGTCATGGTCTGCGACAGCCCGTTGCTGAAGGATTACACCACTGACGCATACGCCAAGGTCGTCTGCGACATGGTCAACGAGTACAAGCCTGAGGTCCTGCTGATCGGTGCTACCAACATCGGCCGCGACCTTGGCCCCCGCTGCGCAGCTCGCCTGCACACCGGTCTGACCGCTGATGCTACCCATCTGGACATCGACACTGCAAAGTATGTCGAGTTCCTGAAGGAGAGCTCCACCATCGACCTGTCCAAGCAGAAGTTCGATTACGAGGACCGCAACCTGAAGATGACCCGTCCTGCTTTTGGCGGCCATCTGATGGCTACCATCATCTGCCCCCGTTTCCGTCCTCAGATGTCTACCGTCCGTCCCGGCGTCATGAAGAAGGCTCCCTTCGATCAGGCCAAGGCCGATGCCTGCCAGATCGTGAAGCCCGCATTCAGCCTGACCGCTGACGACATCAAGACTGAGGTCCTGAGCGTTGAGAAGGCAGCTGAGAAGCTGGTCGACCTCACGAGCAGGACTATACGACCATCGTCGTGGAGTTCGGAAACTCATTCAGCCAGCTGTGCAAGCTCTATCCGGATATCTCCCTGCATGTGGACTATGACGGCAAGACTCCCCTGGGGATCAACCCGTTTGACCTGCAGGGAGGGGAACCGGACAATAATGACCTGGAAACGCTCTCCGGCATCGTACAGCGATACTGGAAGCACATGTTCACCAAGGACGAGTCGGAGAAGGAAGTCGCCCTGACACGGTTTATCCAGGACTATTACGAACATGTCCGGCAAGGGCATAACTTTGAGAGTTTCTATAATTACGTCATAGACAATTACAATGAGATCCTCGAGAGAAAACATATCCCCGGTACGTATTTCACCATTGAGTCTTTCAAACTGAACTGCGGGGAATTCATGCCCGGGCAGCGGTATGAGAATGTCTGCAAGGATATGAAGATCGATTTCTCCGGAAAGAAGTTCATCGTGTTCGAGCTTACGCGGATCAAGCAGGACAGGTTCCTTTCAAACCTGGTCATGAGCATGATATTCACCGTCATCCAGAAAAAGCTGCTCAGTGACAGGAGAAAGCGCGGCATACTGATTTTCGACGAGTATGCCGAAACCGCGCAGATGGTGGATACGGCCACAGGCAGCGGCATACACAGCTCCGTGGCCTTCTGCTACCAGAAGATCCGCAAGGAGAACGGGGCCGTATATACCATTGTACAGACCCCTGACCAGCTGCCCGATGACGAGAACACGAAAAACATCATCGGCAACACGGACATGCTGTTCGTATTGCCTACCAAGGAGGTCATCTACCGGAGCATCATTGACAAATTCAAGCTGACGCAGGCCGGGCAGATAGCCCTGATGAAATCCATGCGGAACAACTTCTCCTGTTCCCGTCCCTACTCGGAATGCTTCATGCGCATGGGTGAGAATTACGCGACGGTTACCCGCCTGGAGTTCTCCAGGGAGAAGTTCCTCGCTTTCCAGACGGAAGGCGAGATCTGGTCGGACCTCGAGGACAAAACCGGCAGCGGAAAGTCCATGCAGGAGGCCATCGAAGAATATATAAACGAACATTAAAACAAGAAACGTATGAAGAAATTATTTTTATCCTTAATCGTGATGATGACGGCAGCCACCGCATCGGCACAATGGGCCGTGACGGATGCCGGCAATTTAAGCCAGAACCTTAAGAACTTCAAGGAACTGCAAAAGCAGGTCGGTTACCTTCAGCAGCAGAAGAAGCTGCTGGACGAGAGCCTGGACATGATGCGCAAGGTCAACTCCGTGGTGTCGGACTGTGAGACGACCCGGTATATTATCGAACGCCAGGCAAGGCTCTCCCAAAAATGCGTCGATCTGCTCAGCGGGAAGCAGCTGAACTCCCCGACACTGCAGACACTCACCGGCAGTATTGAACAGATCATGGCCGGTAACAGGCGCCTGATACAGCTGTCGAGAACGATCCTCTCCACAAGCGTGAGGATGAATGACGCCGAGCGGTTGTCCACCCTGCAGAACATAGAGAAACAGACCCTTGAGGAGGAAAGGAAAATAGCCAGGATCTCCCAGGTAATAAACCAGTACGAACGGCTCAAAAGGGCATTGAGGTAAGAGGAATGGAAGAAGCATACGGAAATCTGAACGCCGCGTACCTGCAGATAAAGGGTATGGTAGTCATAGAAGGGTTCTACGCGCTTGTCGCCGGGTTTGTCATAACGACTTTCGTCTTCAAGCTCGTGGGAATTATCAAGGAGATGATCAATGAGGGAAAAGGCTTCAACGCCAAGCACTTCTACGAGCTGGGACGGGAGTACATCTTCTGCATAGGCCTGATCTGCATCATGCCCGTGCTGCTGGGAACGCTCGAGACGGTGCTGGCCTATGGCGCCGACGAGCTGATGAAGTCACTCGCCAACGGTGGGGTATATAACCCGCACAATATCTGGAAAGATCCGATCAGTGCCATGCTGGACGAGCTGATGAACGGGGACATCACCGACATAGCCGTCAACGGGCTCGATACCCTGAAATGGTCCCTTATCTCGGGAACGATAGGCAGTCTCTTCGGAGTGGCCTACGATTACATCATGCTGCTGTTCCTCTGTACCCGTTACCTGATACTGCTCCTGCTCGAGATCATTTCTCCCATAGCGATAGCCTGCCTGTACAATAAGGACACACGCAGTTCCTTCTACACATGGGTCAAGCAGATGCTGGGATGCTACATGCTCTATCCGGGGTTTATCCTTGCCAGCGTTTTCTCGGACCTGATCGTCACGAACTATGTCCTGCAAAGGTCCTGGTCGGTGCTGCTGATGGTCATTTTTTCTTTCCTGCTCAAGCTTACGATGCTCGGCACGGTAAAGGCCACAGTAAACAAATGGTTATAAATTATATAATGAAACTTTCATGAAAGCAACCAAAAGCATACTCAATATACAAAGCATACTCAAGGATTTCTCCGGCCTGGCCGAAGCCAGGAAGAGCTATACGCTGCGCACCAGGCTGGTATTCATTTTCTGCGGGGTGACCATCGCGATGGTCCTGTTCTTCGCGCACAGCGTGGTGAACAATGCGATGAACAAGATCCTGGTGGTCAACGAAGGCGGGGAGTTCGTCCATTTCAAGTCCATGCAGCAGGACCTCTTGTATGAAAGCCTCCTGAAAGGTCACTGCCGCCGCACGGCCTATTTCCTGAACAGCTTCGACAGGCTCTCCCTTCAGGAGAACCGTGCCCGTGCCCTGTTCCTGGTCAATAAGCCGGACGCAAATACCGTATTTGCCAAATACCAGGCGGACCGTGCCTATGGCGATGCGCTGGAACTCGGGGTTGTCTACAAGACGGAGTTTGAAAAGATCATCGACATACGCGCCGACGGTGAGGAGTACCATGTCAGGTTCTCCTCCATCCTGAGCATTATTAATGGCGATGACATCAGGAAAGTACGGATTGTGAGTGAGGGTACCGCTATCCATGCCACTCCGCGCTTTCCGGAAAATACGTCCGGTTTCTTCTTCCGTACCTATGACCAACAATACGAGCTCTTATGACACGGGACGGGAAAAGCAGAATAGCCATACTGGCGGGCTTGGGGATTGTAGTTGTCCTGCTGGTGTGGGCATTCATCGCCAGCCTGCCGGCCTCTGGGAGCAAGGAGCCGGAAACGGGTGAGGTGATCCTCAGAACCCGGATCAAGGATAGCTTTACTCTGGATGACATGCTCCAGAAAGTCGGGAAAGAGAACACAAGCAAATCCGCTTCCCTTTCAGGTTTCGACCCGGTAACGGAGGAGCCTGCGGATACGGCCGGGAATGAAAGGGAGATCCGGCGCATACAGGAGCTGATCCGGGATAACGAGCGGGAGCTCGGAGCGGGAATTACGGTCCCGGTACAACAGCCGGTTGCTTCCAGGGGAAAGGAAAAACCTGCCTTGCAGGAAAAGAAGGAAGAGGAAGTACGGCCCGAGCAGCGCAAAGCCATGGATAGTGTGCCCCGGGCACCGGCCCGCAGGG
>OGXV01001145.1_pt1 | contig 16132 bp, 13 predicted proteins | sample 1576391 | NCBI WGS metagenome assembly OGXV01 (sample SAMEA3541586, study PRJEB24748) | human gut metagenome | biome: human gut; feature: human-associated habitat; material: faeces | place: China | collected 2012 | reverse complement strand
TGCAAAATTCAAACTCAAAAGCTACCACTTTTACGTTATTCGCACATTTAGGGCTACACAATTCCAATTATCACAATAAAAAATTTCGCCCTCATTCTCATTGTATATCCCGATGATGAATATGAATATTATTGAACAATCACTCCATTAAGCCCGATATACCTCTACAAAGATAGTATTATTCTATATATTTCTATGCAAATATTCAAAAAAACATTTGAATGATCCTTGGATATATAACCCGGATTTAACACCATGGTTATTGAGCTAGTACAACCATCGGTCTATATTCCGTTTTTCTGCACTGAACTCCACTCCTACTTTGACCAACACACGTCCGTCCGCCTGATAAGGAATCAGATAACCTTTTTCATCTATCTGTTGTAAGGCCTGTTCAGCAGTACCATTCAGTTTAAACTCAAATACATAGATATACTTCGGAGTTTTCACCACTGCATCCGCTCGTCCACGCGCACTAAGCACCTCTGCTCCGGTAAATTGTCCCATCAGTTTAAAAACCAGATAGAATACAACTTGATAATGCCGTTCGGTCTTTTCGTTCAGTTCGTAAGGGAAATCAGCAAAGAAAGCCTGCAGACGGGTAAGGAAGGCATCAACGTCACCCGCACGTAATTCCTGAACAAATTTACCGATATAGAAATTTTGTTCATCTTCGCTGATTGGTGTATAATAAGGAACTAGAAAATTAAGAAATCCATAACGGACTTCATCATTAGGAAAAGCCAGGCGATATAGTTGAAACTCCTTATCATAGTCTTTTATAGTCAGATAACCACTCTGATAAATCAGTGGAATAGGATTATTGGCATCCACTCGATACTCCATAAAAGAAGAAGCACTAGCCTCTATCCCATCAATCAATGTACGCAAATCATACTCACTCTCTTTAAGTAATTCAACCAAAAAAGTAGGAGTACCGGTTTGGAACCAATAATTACTAAACTTATACCCATCGAAAACATTAAGCACACTGAACGGATTAAAGACTCCTTCAGCAAACTCACAAAAATGATAACCGTCATACAAAGCTGTCATTTTATTCAATGTTTCTTCATAAGTCAGTTCATTCATTTCCGCCAGCTGGTTCAATTCAGGAATAAAAGTATCTTCCAGTTCCTGCCGCGTAATACCACAAATCGTTGCATATTGAGGCTTCATGCTGATGTCATTCAACTGATTCAAGTCACTAAACACACTGACTTGCGCAAACTTAGTTACACCGGTAAGGAAAACAAAACGAAGATAGCGGTCAGAGCTTTTCAGTACGCCATAGAAAGCCTTCAATGTTTTACGATAATCATCAAGTAAAGCATTGTCACCCAACGCTTGCAACAAAGGCTTATCATATTCATCAACGAGCACTACTACACCACGCCCAGACTGTTCACTGGCACGACGAAGTGTACCAGCAAAACGCCCCGAAAGAGTTTCCTCATCTTCTCCTTTACCATACTTCAGTTCCCATTGTGTCAACTGTCGACTAAGAATCTCGACCAAGGCTTGGGGAGAATCGTATTTTTCTGCATTCAAGTCCAAATGCAATACCGGATACTTCTTCCACTCCTTTTCCATGTCAGCTATGGCTAATCCATCAAACAATTCCTTCTTACCTTCAAAATAAGCTTCAAAAGTAGAAAGAAGAAGACTCTTGCCAAAGCGGCGGGGACGATTAAAAAAATAAGGTTTTCCTGTGTTAGCTATCCGCCACACGAAAGCTGTTTTATCTACATAAAGATAATCCCCTTCACGAAGTTTCTCAAAAGTCTGTATCCCAATAGGAAGTTTACGCCATATCTCGTTCATAATTACTCTTCTGTCTTTAATTATTTAAAGATACGCATTTCTATGGGAATACACATACAAACTATACAAAAAAACTGCACCTTCACAGGTGCAGCAGCTACATAAGTTCATCTTTCATTAGAACTGATTTCATATACAGCAAACAGTATATTATGTTTTCTTCAATCTATAAATCCCATACCCGATAAATAAACCCAATAAAATAATTCCATATAAATATTTACCTCTTATTCTGCTAGTATGTTTTTCAAAATCTGTCTCATGAGACTTCATTTTAGAACTTATACCCAACGAATTTACCGATTGTGAATTTACCTTTTGGAGAAGCTGTTTCTGATTAGTATTTTTCCTATCAACCACCGTTCTCACCATCATTCCTACCCTTAAACCCAATGTGTCCACAGGAAACATGATTATCGACTGCTCCATATATTCCTCCATTGTTTCCGAATCCCTTTCCGAAACAAAAGCCTGTTCCTCAACACTTTTCTCCGAACAAAATTCAAAGTTCGAGTCTATTTTGACCTCCTCCCTCCTATTTACTAGCTCTCTTTTACTCCTGCATCCCGACAGCACCCCCGGAAGAACGAGACCCAATAATAAAACAAACAGCAGCTCCCTCCCACTCTTCATAAACTCCCTCACATCAAAACAAGGACACGCTTTCACATATTCATAAGGTTCGATCACCCCGTCTCCATTCAAATCCGGTGAAGTATCCCGGTGTCCCAATACCTGAAGAATAGTATATTGCCGTTGCAAATCCATTATTACTTGATAAAGCACCCGTTTTTGAGCATTTGTCCGGGTATCTGCCGGATGCCCGTTCTCATCCAATCCCCCGATATAACAGATCCCGACACTTCGCTCATTCCAACCTTTGCAATGCGCTCCCGCCAAATCAATCTCCCTTCCTTTCTCCAGTCTTCCGTCCAGGCGGATAACATAATGGTAACCGATACCGTTGAACCCACGTTCCCGATGCCAACGGTCAATATCTGCGGCGGTAAAATCCTGTCCGGCTTTTGTAGCCGAGCAATGCACTATAATAGAATCTATCTTTCTCATGACATTTTATTCTTATCAACTAATCTCATTAATATTCCGAAGGAGGAATGCGCTTCACACATCCTCTGATCTCACACTTCTTCACCTCCGACTCTTTCTGTGCCAACTCTACTTCATGGCATTTATGTATCCAGTCGATCTTCTCTTCCTGCTCCTTGCGAAGCTCGATATAAAGCCCGTCTATTTTCTCGTCCCGCTGTGTCAGGCGATCTTCCAGCCAATCCACCTTTTTACGGCGATTTTCTTCTTCCAGATTGCTCACGTCTGCCTCTTCTTTCCGTGCATCCGTTTTCCGGCAAGAGATATATCTCACCATCCATTTCACCGCTTCCAAACCACCCATAGCAGTAATGAAAGCAAGGATTGTAGTTATTTGCATATTGATCTATTTATGTAGTTATAAAGAAAGAATGAGGCCGAAGCCCCATTCCAAACAAAGTCGCTAATTCCCGACTTCCCGTTTATCAAGCTGCCGGATCGGGTGCTTCACCATTGCCTCCTGCACCTCCGTCAGGATCCGGTGCTTCGCCTCCTTCACCTGAATCACCGTCAATGATACTTGAGTCGTTGATATGATCCAAATCCTTAAACTTCAATCCATCCGAACGCGTCGAAGTTCCCGTAAAGAGACGAATATCCGAATTCGCACGAAAACAAACCCGCAGACCGCTAATGTCAGATACAGTAAAGTCTTCCGCCTTTTCCGTTCCCTTGCTTTGAGCTGAAAGGAAAAAGTAACCCAATCCTTTAATGTTCACTGAACGCCCCGAAAGTAATGTCTTACGTAGAAGTGTACGAAAATCTTTTAATACACTAATCGTTTCACCCTCACTGACACCGGAAGTAGAAGAGATTTCTTTCGCAAACTCATCCAGTGTAGCACTCGTATCATACTGATAAGAAATCACCGGATACACTTTCTTTCCTGCCTCTTTGTTTGTCGGGTCACACAGACGTTGAACTCTTTTAAATCTAATTGCCATAATACTTTTCTTTTTTAAATGAATACTGTTTAATAATTATTTCGCTAACGTTAACGATGCAAAGATGCGGCATATTCAACGGACATGAAACGACAAGCGATTATCGGCACTACAAAGCCTACAAACAATATTTATAGCAAATAATCAACCCAATACTTTGAAAAAAGCGACAAGCAGGGAGACAAGGGAGCATAAAAAAGACCGGCAAACAAAGTCACGCTTTGTATGCCGGTCTTACTACCTAAAAACAATTTCTTTTCTAATCCTATCGATCACGAGTCCAGGTTAAAAAGAGAATAAATGACTAAATTCATTTTACGTAATGCTCCAATCCTTTCTGTAAAAACTCAATATAGGAAGTAATATCTTCATTATATGCGTACGACTTATTCAACGGATAACCTTCATTATCCAGCAATACATAAAAAGGTTGTGCATTTGCTCCAAACTTCACACGTTGCAGATAGCTCCATCTATCCCCTACCGTGCGTAAGGTACGCTCTGTTCCATTTTCCGTTACCTTAAGCGGCTTGTCCAACGGAGTCTTATCATCCACATACAAAGAGATAAGCACATACTTGTCATTAATAATGCGGCCTACTTGATTATCAGTCCATACTGCCGCCTCCATCTTCCGGCAGTTCACACAACCAAATCCTGTGAAGTCAACTATTACAGGCATTCCCTGTTGACGGGCATACTCCATTCCAGCATCATAATCCCTGAACTTCGGATGGACTTCATTCGAATACAGATTAAAATCCTGTGTCATTACAGGAGGGGCAAATGCGCTGACAGCTTTTAGGGGAGCTCCCCAAAGTCCGGGAATCATATACACAGCAAATGCTAAAGAGACAAGTGCAAGAAAGAAACGTGTAACGCCTACTTTATTTTCATCACCATCGTGCGGAAACTTGATCTTCCCTAACAGATATATGCCCATCAGACCAAAAATCACAATCCATAATGCTAGAAAAGTTTCCCTGTCCAAGATTCTCCAGCCGTATGCAAGATCGGCCACAGACAGGAATTTCAGTGCAAAAGCAAGTTCCAGAAAGCCCAGTGTCACTTTAATCACATTCATCCATCCTCCTGATTTGGGCATTGACTTCAGCCACGAAGGAAAAAGGGCGAATAGTGTAAAAGGTAAAGCCAAAGCAATGGCAAAACCTAACATTCCGATAGCAGGAGCAATTACACTGCCAGTTGTAGAAACCTGTACGAGCAAAAAGCCGATAATAGGTCCCGTGCAAGAAAAGGAAACTAAAGAAAGCGTAAACGCCATCAGGAAAATGCTTAATAATCCACTCGTTGCTTCCGCTTTACTATCAACCGCATTGCTCCATTTAGAAGGTAGAGTAAGTTCAAACGCCCCGAAGAAAGAAGCTGCAAAAACAACCAGCATCAAGAAAAAGAGAATATTGAATACGGCATTCGTTGATAAGGCATTTAATGCGCTAGCACCGAAAATTAAAGTAATTGCCAGTCCCAAGGTCACATAAATCACCACAATCGAAGCGCCATAAGTCCATGCATCCCGAATTCCCTTCTTCTTGTCTTTGTTTCTCTTCAGGAAAAAACTCACAGTCATAGGAATAATCGGCCATACGCAGGGAGTGAACAAAGCCAATAACCCACCAAGAAATCCAGTGACAAATACATACAGCCAGGATTTATCCTCTTGAGAATGCTCTTCACCCAACGCTTGCAGTTCATTAATAACCGGCCTCCAAAGATCATTTTGCGATTGCTTCTCTACCACATTTACCGGAGTCTCTTCCTCTCCTTTTATAACTGTTACATTCGCTTCTGCTTTTGTTCCATACTGAAAAGGAATTTGAGTCGGAGGTAAACAGCTCTCATCGTTACAAGCTCCAAACTCCAGAAACCCTTCTATAAAGTAATCACTTCCTGTAAATCTTACTTTTTGGATAAACTGTACCGTATCTTCAAAATAGCGCACATTCATCTCAAACATCTTATCATAGATACTGATTTCTTTTCCAACAGGTTGCAGTTTACCCACTATTCCCACATGATTACTCATATCTATGTTGAAAGTGGCGGAAATGGGACCGTCATCTCCCAACCCAGTTGAATATACATGCCATCCTTTCTCTATAGAAGCTGTAAATACAACTTCTGCTTCTGTTCCCGAAGTTATTTTCAACTCATTTTTGAACTTTACAGGCTCTTTGATTTGTGCTTGTATATTTCCAATAGTATACCAACCCAACAATAAAAATAAAATAATTCTCATTTTTTTTAAGTTCTAAATTATAATCTATTACACGACAATTTTATTTCAGTGTTTATATTCTTCTATTGTAGTCGCTGATCTCTTATTTCTTTCAGCATCTCTATATATTCTGAAGAAGGGTTCTTATATAAAGAATTAGAAGAATGAGGAAAAACAAAATAAACAATGCATGTAAATACTACCAACCATAAAACAGTGATTAAGACTAATATCCAAACTTGTTTAGTTCGATGCTTACGTTCATACTTATTCTCACTTTCGTATTTCCTTACAATTCCCAAATAGTTTCCTTTATTAAGAAAAAACCTGTCAGTAAAGTCATCTACAATAAAATACATAACTGAAGAAATTATTACTAATATAGTATTATTTTGAATATTAAGTAAATGCAAAAACAAAAATAACAAAGGAAGTACAAATGCTATACTAAATAACATTAGTGGTACTAATGAGGCTGTCATCTCTGGACTCCAAGTTCTTAGCCAGGGAGCCCTATCCCATAATTTACGACGTCGTATATAAACTCTATAAAACATATACTCATAAATTACTGATAAATATTTAAATAATCTCATAGTTAATATGCCGTATAATAAGATGATAAATAAGCATTTTCCTTCGGACAATATACTCTTTTCGTCCAAAAGGACAGATACAAAATATTAAAATCTATGGGTACTTGTTTGATAATAATAAACCTACCCATCTAACAAATACCCATTACAACCTGTATAAATTTATCTACCTTTGATTACCTGATATTCTTAGTATTTATGCAGTGTACAAGTCCAACAATAAAAGAGCTCTCATCTTTCCAGATACAACTATCTATTTTACTTATTTCCATATTAATGTTCATTATTTCAATAAACATCCTGGACAATATTTATATAGTCCCAATAATCACCGTCCTCCAACATAATAACTAATTTACGCTCATGCGAAGTGTTATTCCCTTCCAAGATGATTTTAATCTTTTTTGTATCTCGACTAACTGTAAACCAAGGCCCCACGACTTTCATTGCAGTATATTTTTGAGCAAGCATTGAATACTCAACTTCCAATTCATCCAAACCATAGCACTTCCCATTGATATAAATATTACTAAATTCCCATGATTCTCCCGATGTACTTAATTCTTTCTCAGAATCTACAGCATTGAATATAAAGTCTTTAATAGACAATCCAATAGTATCATCAACTATACCTGGTGCTATTTGTATCATTTGAATCACAGCCAAAGTCTCTACACAATCATCTCCTTTCAAATCTATACTCAACGTCCTTTTTCTCTTATCAGTCGTATATGTTCGAGCCTCCAATACAGATATTGTAATTGTTTTATTTTTACGGACAATAGTAAACCATTCGCCTACGATTTTCACAATCCCTTCACGACCATTATCCAGTTTTCCAGATTCTATTTCAATAACCCCACCCGTTTTATCAGAATCCAAAAGAAAATTTTCACCATCGATTATCATATTCGGACCAAACGTCCAATCCTCCCCAACAGTAGTAACAGTCTGCACAGCAGCTTCACTGGTAAAATATAATTCGCTATCCGACAATTCTATTTTCACTTTCTGCTCAGTATCAGCATCTTTACTGCAAGCTCCCACCAAAAATATCAAAATAAATAATATAGTTATCCAATTTTTTTCCATAATAATCTATTTTTCAAAGTATAACATATCTAAAACATTAAAAATCATAAGCCTTGACATCATAAAGTACCATAAATCCATATCGATAATTACCTGTACGAGTAACAACAGGACCAATATTAGTATTAAAAGCTTCGCTATTATAATAGCCATTACCCGAACCAGACCAACCGAAGTTACAATGTAACAACCATTCACTCTCTAAATGAGAAATTGTCCACTCATTAACCATATCATAGACCTTAACAATACGCTTCCTTTGAAGAAATCCATCAATAACCCATGAATGTCCTTTTTCATAAAAATAGACTATATTTCCAGAAGAAGTCGTATCAGCTATTCTTGTGTCATATCCCGTTATCCCTACAGGAATTTTATCTATTAAAGAATTTACGATACGCTTTCTATCATAATTATCCATAAAAGATTCTCCTGTATATTTATACCCCATCTTCTTAAAATGAAATTTACCATCCGACAGGTATGCACCGCTACCGCTCAAACTCCATTGCGTATGTACATTATCACCAATTGTTCTAAACATCTTAGCTACTTCTCTTCTCGCTATACCAGACCTAGGTCTTTCTTCTCTATTTATCTCATCCCAATTATAAGTTTCCGGATACGAATAGTATGACATTAATTGAGCTATTGCTGTAGCTGTACAACCCGCCGGAGGTTGCATTCCATTAATTGATGGAACACTATCATTATAAGGAGAACCTTGTCCCCACTTAACTTTAACTAAAGGAAATAACTGTTCTTCAGTTTCCCAGTCTCCATACGTAGTAACCAAATTCTGAATTGGTATTCGGGTTTTTATTATTTTTTCTTGTATTTTTGCTAATATCTGCTCCAATAAAAGTTCTTCTATTTTTTGGTAACATTCTATCTGATAAGAACAAGCATCATTTATACAATCAATAAACATTTCGAACTTTGTATCATGATTCTCTAACTCTAAATTAAAATTACCTTCCGGAACAATAGCCCAAATTCTATCAGTTCTTCTATCACCTGATAATATGGTATATCCTGCTTTATCTGCAAAATTTACAACATATAAAAGAGAATCAAATTTTTCTTCGCTCGTTCGAGTTAGATTTTTGGAAGTCAAAAGCTCTATATTAGCTATTTTTCGATTCCCTGAACGTGTACTTAAAGAATTGTCCAATAAATCAATAACGAATTGGGCTTCATCAATAATCTCCCCCTCTGTTACACGTTTCCCTAACAAATAACATTCAATTAAATGAGCTTCTTCATCTGCCAAATTATTCAATACTTTATCATCCATCATAGTAGAAACTACGTCTTGACTACATCCACCAAAAACTATCAATAAGAATATGGAAGAAACTACAATCTCCCATAGTGCATTCCTGTTATTCATAATAGTATTATTTAATTTTAGATTAACGATTAATCAGCCAATGAAATAGAACGATACCACCTAAATTCCTCTTTTACCCACTCCTTTTTAATTTTTAACTGATACGTTCGGGTTATATAATATTTATCCAAAGCCGGATTATAAATTCTTATTGCAAAATTATACGTTCCTTCACCGCCATATAAAGCGACAAAAGTGGCATAATGATCAGCATTAAGTATCTCTTTTTTATAGATTGACTGGCAGCTACAGGCCTGTCTATCCAAATTCCATGTTCATTTTCCATATAAACACCTCTCGGTATGATGAGCGGATACTCCGAATCATAATTCACGATTGATATATACGTATCAGTCAAAGGACACTCTTCACTTTCGGCAATGAAGAACAATTCGTTTGAAGGCACTGTACTCTCGTAATAATTCGATAGTATGATGTCCCAACTGATTATCACATTATCCACACCTCATATTCCGGCTTATTTTCAATTTTATCATCCTCCGAGCAACTGCATAAGCCTAATATTCCCCCAATTATCATTAACTTACATAAGATATTTATATTCATAGTATCATTTTTATTTATAAGTATAAAGCAAAAATGGGGATGCACTCACTAACACCTTGACGAGAAGCATCCCCTTTAACTTAAGAGAGAAATTTTATTTTCGCTAGAGATTTAGTCTTACTTATATAAATTCTCGACTTCCGGCTTATTATAAATAACGGAGCCAAAAGTACCTATCGAGCGTTTGATAGGAACAGACGGAAGACCTATTACATCCATTTGCGGACGTTCCATTCTTGCCTTTCCTGAGCGTGATTTTGGTTTGCCGGTAGTAGGATCGACACCTTGAATATCACACAAAGCATACCACAAAGCGAAATTGAAATCAAAATTATCCCAATCTCCAAAAGCGTATGGATACACATTGTCAATATCATTTGTATAGTCTCCATCCTGATTATTTAGCATGACATCCGGATCAATACCAGTAGAATAATCTCCCCAATCCTTAGCATTAAATGAACGGAACGTAATAGGGGCAAATTCATAATACGTATTACCGTATTTGTATTCCTGTACCTCCATACCCACATTCTTGCCTTCCGTTTTACTACCGAACAACTTCACCGGGAAATCAACACCCCTCAAACCGCTAATCACCAATTCGCTGGAAGAAGCCGTTTCATCAGAACAAATTATTCTTATCGAATTCAATCCCAAATCATCACCATCTCCAAACCGAATATACTCATCCGCTCCGGAATTACGTTGCATTCTCATAAAAACATCCTGACGATGAGCAGAACCTGCAATAGAAGCAGCCAGATAGCGGGCCAACTCTACAGCACCGCCCATATTAAAGCGTAAATCCAGAATCAAGTCAGTGACACCTTCCGTCTTGAATTGTTGAATCATGTATTTCAGTTCATCAGTATAGTTCAAATCGAAACTTTGATAAACCAGATACGCAACATTCAAGTCACCCTCTTTCTCCTTTATATACATGGAGAAAATAACCGGATTATTGTTGTAAGTACCCGTAGTCAACGTGGTCGCTCCATCTACCAATTCATACTGTTTTAGTTCTTCATTGGCAATATAACGTCTATAACCAATATTGAATGTTTGCCCTCCACCTGCATAATATAAATCACTCATATATTGCTGATAGTTACTCTTATTCACAATATTTCCATTCACGGAAACAATCACATCACCACGTCTTAATCCGGCTTTATCTGCAGGAGAGCCTTCAAATACATAACCTATTGCCAGACCGATTGTCGTTTTATCAGCCATATAAGAAGAAAAGAAAGTCCCCAGCCCCGTACCTGCTACACTGGTCGCACGAGTAACGGCACGTGTTCTTTCGGACCCCAACTTTTCAATATATGAATAGATATAACGTTTTCCGGAATTTACAGAAAAGGCACGGTATGTTCCTCCGTCTTCAAGATTAGTTGTCATCTGCATGAGATAAGTCGGGAGGAAGTCTGAATAAGACACACTGTTACAACTAACATCCAAAGTATTATATTCATCCTTGAATAAATAATGTTCTTTCAGGTAACTGTGCATATACTCATTCAAAGCGACATCAGTAGTGGAAACTTTGCCCCCCTCCTCGGTTCCGCTTTGCATAATGGTACACACTGTTTCAGGCGTTTTATAACCTTCAACTTGTACAAGTACAGTCAATACACGTTCTTTTCCCGTTTCATTCTTGCTGACGCTGACCTTAAATCCTCCTTTGCCAGCAGAAGAATTACCGCTGATGTTGCTTATTCTCGCCCAATCAGAACCGCTGGAGTATTTCAAGGAAGAAGTCCATCCCGCAGTAGCCGTAAATGAAACTTCAACAGTCTCCCCATACACTGTGACCGCTTTCTCCGTCTCATTAGCAATAGTGGTAATCCCATTATTCGCACTGCCATTATCCTCTCCATCATCACCATCCGAACAGTTAGTTAATCCTGCCTGACACAGAGTAAACAGTATTACCCCATAAAAAAATCTCAAACTATTTTTCATCTATTATTTTATTAAATTAGAAACTAAAAAAGAACTATTCCGTCGGAACTTCTACAACCGTTTTAGATACCTCATAAAACCTTCCTTCCATATCTATCCACGTCACGTTTATATTAGTCGGCAAACTGGTATATGTAGTCCCCCCTGAATAATCAGCAGTAGATTTCACCCCATTTGTCATTACAGTTTTAATCTGTTCATCAAACATCTTACCGGACAAATAACTATCAGAAGCTTCAAATACATAAAACTTTTTATTATTTGCTCCTGCCATAACGGTATATGAGATATTATAAAAATTTCCGTTTATTTCAATCCTATCAATGGTCACCTTAGGAACACTAGCATTCCACAAATCAGCTCCGCTCTCTTTCCTTACATAGGTAGGCTTCGCACTGGTATACGATTCTTTAACCATTGTCGACGAAGGATTGCCTTCCGCATCAACTGCTACCATATATAGCACATATTCTGTTTTGAACAGTATGTCATCAATCACCAGTCGATTATTACTCAATGACGCAGCCGTTATCTCCGCCACCCCATCATTTATTGATAAATGAGATTTCACAGTCTCTTCATTACCCCAATACGGATAAGCTTTAAAATCACTAAGCTTCATGTGCACATAACGATATTTCACAGGATTACCGGTCGGTGTCAAAGTAAAAGTTACGGATTGCGTTCCGGCTTCTGATGAGACAGCCACCGCTATCGAAGAGTTATAAGACAACTCTTTGACATTTGCCTGCATTTTCACCAATGTACCAACCTGCCCCTGACTGTTCAAGGCCACCGCCACAATCATCCCCTTTGTACCGGGTTCCAACGCAGACCTTTCAAAATTAGTAGCGACTTTAGAACTCTTTCCACTTTTGACAAGATAAGAAATGATATCCTTATCACTGGCATAATTTTCCAAAGTCAATTCCGTCATATAAGTATAATAGAATTGATAACAATCCGTTCCCGGAGTAAGTGCCGCACTGACGCTTGTCACTGTAGAATTTACATTACCGATATTTACAGTGGCTGTTCCGTCATAAGTCAATGCAGGAATAGCTACTTCCACAGCTACCAATTCGCTTACCTCATAGCCTTTTTCCTCTTTATAAGGAATCGCCCATACTACATAAGTCGCACCGGGAGTCACTTTCGTAAAGAAATCCAGTACCCCTCCTGTCAACGGTCCGCTGTAGTCTGCCGACTGTAAAGTTCCACCGCCGTACGCAAGATCTTCCACTACCGTTTCCGCCGAATAATAAGCCTTATCCGCTATCCCCGTATAATAACTGGTACAACCTTTTCTTATAGCGGAAACCGTTGCACCTTCAAACGTGACATCTGAAACTTGTAACTCCACAGTACCGGCAAGCCGAATTGCAGTGGCAATCACATCATCCGCCTGATAGACATCACCAGTTTTAGAAGAAGGTATCGCCCAAACCATATAAGACATTCCGGATTCAGGTTCCTTACCCAATAATTCCGTTAAAGGCACTTTATCCAAAGACTGGGTTTTCATATATATGCGTGCAGTATTACCGTTCACAAGTTCAGCAACGCTTTCCGAACTGTATTCACCTACTTCTAATACCCCCAGATAATATGCCCCTATTCCATCCGCCAGACTGGTAGAAATCGTCTGCTTATCTACGGAAATAATAATAGGAGCCTCACCAATCAATACCGGAATCTCTGAAATAAGACTCTGCCCATTAGCAGCAACAGCCAGTACGGCTACCTTCCCACTTGTCTCCGCATATTGATTTTCTGCAGCAGGGGCAGTGATATCCAGTCCTTTTCCCGACAAAGAAACTTTCCAGCCATCCGGTTTTGTCACGGTATATTTTGAAATGCCACTCATTTCTACCTCAATGACTTTTTTCTCTCCATGAGCAAAATATTGCTTTCCCGATAAAATCTCACATTTCAAATCCTTCGATTTAAGCAATTTCAATATCGTACCGTCCTTTAAAGTAAAATAAGCGTAATCATCATCCTGACTTACTCCCGTAAAAAGAGAAGTATCTCCGGTCGCTTCGCCGGAAGCATACACACCGGTAGATTTCCATGTTTTTCCGCCGTCGGTTGATATTTCCCACTCTTTCTCTTTATTGATACGTATCTGGGGAGCAGTAGCCGTTACAGGCATTTTATTCCCTTTACCGTCCTGCAAGAAAGTCTTAGTACCATTTGCAGCAGTTATTCCCCAATAGTAAATGCCGTCTTCTCCATTTTCTATTACGGTAATCTGTGGAGCATCTTCTCCATTTTCCCCATTGCGAATAGTCACTTCCGTTTTATCCGAAAAACGAATGGTGTAACTTCCGTCCTCATTTTCCAATACAGAATTTATCGATTTGCTTTGTGCCAAAGCATCAGTCAGCGTCTTTAATGTAGAAATATCACTTTGTACATTTTGCAAGGAAGCTTCCAATTTGCTTATACGGTCTTCCAAACCGGAAATCGAGTTCTTCAGGTCATCATCATTATAGCACGATACAAGCGTCATGCTCCATATTATCATGCACAAGTATGTACCTATACCCTGTGAAAATTGTTTTCTTCTCATATTCATACCAGTTTCAATTAATGATTAGAGAAAAATCGCACGATAGCTAACGCACTATCGTGCGATTGGATTAGTTAGTTTTGCCAATTATTTTGCATTAGGATGTACCCCTAGTTTCTTCATATCAAGATAAATCGTATTTCCGTTCATCACAGCCCCAGGCAGATTCTTTTTGACAGGTTCATTTATAACCTGATTAGCCGGAAGCCTTTGCTCTTTCCTTACAACCTGTGGTTTTGCCACTCCTGTCATATTCTTTACTTTCGGAGCATCCGGAAATAATACGGAAGGATCGGTAACAACTCCTTTATCTTTATCATAAAATACGGCATAAAGATCTCCAATAACGTCATTTCCGTCACTATCGGCTCCGATAGGCACACATAAAGCAACCAAGCGATTTGTACCATTCGTCTTACTGTATTCCTCCGTACCAGAGTTGACCGATCTAATACCATATTCCATACAATATTCCTTCCATACATCCATACACTCTTTGTACGTGTAGTCACCGCTTGCGGAATATTTGTCTTCGGTAATCATCCGATAAACTCTGGCTACATCCTTCACAATAGAGAATTGCACGGTAAAATTGCCCATTTCACTCATATAAGCATGCAATTCCATAGTCGGATTAGGTCCCGCCTGAACAGCTTCGGTTGTACCCGTTACTGTTTTTACCTCTGATAGAACACCGTTCCAGTCTTCAGCTATATAGGCAAATGTATATTCAGTTGCAGGATTAAGTCCTGTCCAGGTAAAACTCTCTACTCCTCCCGTCACATCTGCAGGCCATACATTGGAATCACTAGACAACAAATAAGCAATTAGCTCCTCTTTATTTTCTTCTTTGAGCAACTCCGGGGTCATAATATATTGGTGATAAAATACAGCTGTTTCGGTATTATAACTATAATTCAATTTCAGACTGGTACGTCCTCTGTCACTAATTGTAATATCAATATTAGCTTTTGACTCTGACGGTCTGTCAGCCACCCGTTCCTTGGTTGTAAACGTAGCCGTTTTTACTTTTTCCGATAACTGCCCATATCCATTACGACCAACGTAAGCAATTACATAAGGCGTATTGGGACTCAAATCAAATTGAAACGATGTTCCGGTAAATGAACCCTTCTGGCTGAAATTGGTATTCTTGATGCCCCAGCCTTCCTGATCTAATGCCCGTGCCAATGTCGTCATTGTAGTCTCATCCGCATTTTCATAAGGTGCCCAGTCCGTAGCAGTAAATATACGATAAAACATAGCATAACAATTATCTTTCATTTCTACATCCATATTCACAATAGATGCTCCCGTGTTACTTACGGTTAAAGCACATACAGGCAAAACTGCGTCCTTTGGAACTTCTTTTAAATGAAAATCCTGACGGACATATTCGCCTTGAGACTTGTTTTCATCCAAGCCGATTGTAGAAGCGGTTATCATTCTTTTCGGATCGGCAGTATAACCGAAGTTCACCAGATAGTACAAATCCTCTTTGGAAACCTGTGCATCTTCAGCCTTTATGATATAATGTCTCATAAAGTCTATATACATCTGTTTGCCATAAGTATTGATAAATGCATCAACCGGTTCGGTATCTCCGCAAAATTGATAAAAGTATTTACAGTCCTCATTGGGGAGATATTGAATAGCAACAGCCTGATAACTTGGGTTGACATCAATATCGACGCGAGGATTACCCACTACATCCCTCTTGGAAGTTTTAAGATAACAAACTTTCATATCTGCCGGAGTTTGTCCGCCTTCATCGTTACAACCGATTGTTACAATCAGATATTCAGCGTCAGGAACTATTTCCGA
>OGXV01001137.1_pt1 | contig 16197 bp, 10 predicted proteins | sample 1576391 | NCBI WGS metagenome assembly OGXV01 (sample SAMEA3541586, study PRJEB24748) | human gut metagenome | biome: human gut; feature: human-associated habitat; material: faeces | place: China | collected 2012 | reverse complement strand
ACATGAGTCATTCCATGTGGATCACCCGGATGATTTTACACGTCCCTGGTTTTCCTGGGCAAATTCCGTATTCTGTGAACTTGTACTGGACTATTGCGGACAGAAAGTTACCCTTTAAAAACGAAAAATATTTGTGCCTGCGCACAAACCTGTGATAAGAATGAAAAGCAGGGGGGCGAAAATGGGCAGGAATGGAGACTTTTGTGATGCCCTGAGATACGGGCAGGAATGGAGACTACTATGAAAAAAGCGCATATTATTTCTCATACACACTGGGACAGAGAATGGTATCTTCCATATGAAAAACATCATATGCTTTATATTGAAATGATGGATACGCTGATTGATACCATGGAAAAAGATAAAGAATATAAATGTTTTCATCTGGATGGGCAGACCATCATGCTGGAAGATTATCTTCAGGTACGGCCCGAAAACCGTGCACGTCTGCAGAAGCTGATCGAGGATGGCAGGATTGCAATCGGTCCATGGTATGTATTGCAGGATGAATTTCTGACAAGCAGCGAGTCGAATGTCAGAAACTTACAGATGGGTTATAAACTTGCACAGGAATTTGGCGGAAAGTGGACAAAGATCGGATACTTCCCGGATTCCTTTGGAAATATGGGACAGGCGCCGCAGCTTTTAAAGAAGGCAGGCATTGACACGGCGGTATTCGGAAGAGGTGTAAAACCGACCGGATTTAATAATCAGACAACAGAAGCCTATGAGTCCACTTATTCCGAGATGAACTGGCAGTCAGCAGACGGATCTGCGGTGCTTGGCATTTTATTTGCAAACTGGTACAACAATGGCGTGGAAGTGCCGGTGGAAGAAGAAAAGTCAAAAGAATACTGGGATAAAAAACTTGCAGATGCTGTGCGTTATGCAAGTACGGACCAGCTTTTATTCATGAATGGCTGTGACCATCAGCCGGTACAGACCGATCTGTCATCTGCCATCCGCACGGCAAATGCGCTATACCCGGATGTGGAGTTCGTACATTCTAATTTTACCGATTATGTGGAGCAGGTAAAAAAGGAACTGCCGGACGATCTGAACACGATCACGGGCGAGCTGCGCAGCCAGAAAACGGATGGATGGTATACGTTAGCGAACACAGCATCCTCCCGCATTTATATCAAACAGTGGAATGTCCGCTGTGAGATGCTATTTGAGAAAGTGGCAGAACCGCTCGCTGCGATTGCGGCAAAAGAGGGTATGGAATATCCACAGGATCTGTTTACCTATGGCTGGAAACTTCTGATGCAGAATCATCCGCACGACAGTATCTGCGGATGCAGCGTGGATGACGTACACCGTGAGATGGTAACCCGTTTTGAAAAGGCAGAACAGGTGGCGCTGCACATCATTTCCATGTGTATGGACTATCTGAAAGGAAAGATCGATACCAGTGCAGTGAAGGAAGGAAACATTCCGTTTGTCGTTGTCAATACGACCGGCTGGGACCGCACAGGCGTTGTGGAACTGGAGTTAGAAACCGACCGCATGTATTTCAGTGAAGCGCCGGTAGCCGAAGTGGCAGCGCGCATGCATGAAAAGAAACTCCCGGAATACCGTGTACTTGACAAAGACGGAAGAGAGATCCCGGCGGTTGTCACTGAAATTGCAAATCATTTTAATTATGACCTGCCAAAAGATAAATTCCGCCAGCCATATATTGCAAAACGCGTAAAGATCACCATGGAAGCAGCCGATGTGCCGGCATTTGGATGGGACACTTATGTGTTGGCAGAGGCAGCGGGACATCAGAGTGCAGAATATGCAAGTGCAGAATGTATCAATACTGTGGAGTCATTGATCACAGCAGAAAATACACTGGAAAATGAGTTTTTAAAGGCATACTTTAATGAAGATGGCTCTGTGGAACTGACTGATAAAAAGACAGGTCATGTATACAGGGGACTTGGTATCTTTGAGGACTGCGGGGATATCGGAAACGAATATATTTTCTTTGCCCCGGTAAATGACGTACCGGTGACGACAAAAGGGACGAAAGCAGAGATCACAGTGGCAGAAGATAACGCATGCCGCGCCGTGATCCGTGTAAAACATACGATGATGCTCCCGGATGCAGCCGATGAGACGCTGGCAGGAGAGATCGAGGATCTTGTAGAGTTTAAACACCGCAAGGCATCCCGCGGCAGTCATCTGGTTCCATTTGAGATCGTGACAGAGTATACCTTAGAGAAGCACGGAAAAGCACTGAAAGTAAAGACCACTTTCAATAACCAGATCAAAGACCACCGTCTGCGCGTCCTTTTTGAGACGGGATTACATACAGATTTCCATTACGCAGATTCTGTATTTGAGGTGGCAAAGCGCCCGAACGTACCGGCAGATACGTGGGAAAATCCTTGCAATGCCCAGCATCAGCAGTGCTTTGTCAATGTGCATGAGGATGCATATGGACTCACCATCGCCAATAAAGGTCTTGCAGAGTATGAGATTTTGCGTGACGGAAAAAATACGATCGCAGTAACACTTCACCGTGGTGTACGTGAACTGGGAGACTGGGGTGTATTTTTAACACCGGAAGCACAGTGCCTGGGCGAAAAGACCACGGAATATGAGATCATCCCACATGGCATGGGAGAGGAACTTTATCATTCCTACGAGGAGGCATACCAGTTCCAGACAGACTGGCAGACCGCGGGAATGGAAAGACAGACGGGAACCCTGCCACAAACATACCGGTTTGTAGAAAAGAAACATTTACAGGCAGTTCCGACCGCACTGAAACACAGTATGCTTACCGGGGATGTCATTCTGCGTTTCTGCAACCTTTCAGATGAAGAGACGACGGTGACTGTCTCACAGCCTGAGATTTTTACCTATGATCTGTTAGAAAAAGACCGGTTACAGAAAGAAGAGAATGAAATCGTGTTAGGAAAACATGAGATACGTACGATCGGATGGAGAGGATAGTTGGCTTCGACTGCTACCTTTTTTCTACATCCATTACCCTGAAACTGGGTAAAAAAATAGCCATTTGGAATTTAATCCAGATGGCTTATATTTTCCGTCGTTTCTGCTTTATATATCTCCTAATATTAAAAGTGGCTATGCTTTTAGTATAGCCACAATGAAGAATCACCAAAGGCGATTTTTACACTTTTACGACCTCCACGTTTTTTCTGGCGGATATCTATTGTCAATTCATGCGCCCAGATGGAAGCAACATATCCGAATAGATGATCTCATACCGGATATAGGAAGTCTCCGGCGGGGCATCCGGGTAATTCATGCGAAATTCGATCTGCATCGCAAGGCGTTTCCCAAGAAGGTTATTCTTTACATTTACGGTGGTAACTCTGTTGATCACATTCGTATACTCTTTGCTGCAGTCAAAGCCGGTCAGCAGGATATCGTTATGGAAATGATGTGGGTTTTCCTCTAAATACATTTCCACATAATGTGCCACATAATCACTGACACACACAATCGCATCGACATCTGGATCGAGACTGTCTAAAAAGTTGAAAATACAGTCTCCATAATGCCCGATTCCGATCGAATCGGTAAAACAAAGATCTTCTATCAGCGGAAAGTTATGTTTTTTGAGACTTTCCAAAAAGCCCAGATACCGGTCGGTGTTCGTTTGCGCATAATTGATATCCCCGATGAAAGAGATACGTTTGCAGCCTTTTTCAAATAAATGATCTACGATCTGTTGTTCTGTGTATTTCCCTTCAATTAATAAAAGATCTCCGGTCAGCGTTTTCAGTTCGATCTCCGGTACGGTATCTAAAAATACTTTTGGTATTTCAAGTTCATTGATTAATGTTAAAAGATGCTTATCATATACGTTTAAAACAATGATTCCCTGTACGGTATCATCTTTCAGCACATCTGGCAGTTCGTATTCAGAAGTGCATGAGGTTGGAACATAAGTGTACATGAGATTGATGTTGGATAAAGAAAGTTCCTGTGCCATACGGTGAATGATGTTTGTCCAAAAAATAGAGGAATCCGGGCGCGAAACAACCAAAGAAACAGTTTTTGCCTTTGGAACCTCTGTGAAATGTGGTTCAGAGGGAAGTTTGTCGTATCCAAGTTCGTGTGCTTTTGCTATGATTTTTTCCTTCATTTCATCAGAAACACCCGGACGGTGGTTAAATGTTTTCCAGACGGTAACACGGGAGGTCCCAAGGGCGTCTGCAATATCCTGCATCGTTACTTTCGACATAAGAAATTCCTTTCTTTTCTGGTATCGTTCTTATCATATCACAAATATCGTGCATGAACAAAAGATATTAAAAATGTTAACTAATAATGTAAACTTTAATTTACATTATTAACGTCTAAATAATTACAATAATATGTTAACAAAAGATAACAAAAAAGTCAATTATATTGTAAAAAATAACTAAAAAAAGCTATAAAATGTTATGCACAACGGAAAAAGCAACAAGAAAGCAGGATATTATATTGACAATACATGTGAAAAATGATAACTTATAAATGCAACAAATGATAACACAATAACAACGAGGGAGATGATAAAATGGCTGGCAAGAAAAAGACCAATATAAAGAAAAAAAGGTGGACGAAAGATGATACAGAACTGACGATCCTTGCGCTGCCGACAGCGGTGTGGTTTCTCATCTTCAGTTACCTGCCAATGTTTGGAATCATTATAGCATTTAAGAATTACAAACTGTCAGCGGGACACGGATTTATTTACAGCCTGTTTCACAGTGAATGGTGCGGGTTTGATAACTTCAAATTCTTTATACAGTCCAATGCATTTACGATGCTGCTTCGGAACACCATTCTATATAATATCGTATTTATTATTTTAGGACTGGTAATCCCGGTTACACTTGCGATTATAATCAGCCAGATCTACAGCAAGTTTAAATCAAAAGTTTACCAGACACTTATGTTTTTCCCACATTTCATGTCATGGGTAGTTGCAAGTTATTTTGTATTTGCATTTTTATCTCCAGACAAAGGAATTTTAAACCAGATCATTACACATTTTGGAGGGCAGAGCATCCAGTGGTATTCCAATCCAAAATACTGGCCATTGATCTTAGTTGTCATGAATCTCTGGAAAACAGTCGGATACAGCATGGTCGTTTATCTGGCAAGTATTACAGGAATTGATGGAAGTCTGTACGAGGCGGCTGTGATTGATGGAGCGACAAAATTCCAGCAGGCAAGATATATTACGATCCCGTCTATTAAGCCGATCGTGATCATGATGTTTATTTTAAATGTTGGAAAAATCTTCTACTCCGATTTTGGTTTGTTCTATCAGGTGACACAGGGCATCCCGAACTCACTTTATAAAGTTGCTTCCACATTTGATACTTATATTTACAATGCACTGCAGACAAATGTTGCGATTGGAAAGACAGCAGCAGCCGGATTCTTCCAGTCGATCGCATGCTGCATTACGATTTTACTTGCAAACTATATTGTCTCAAAGATTGACAGCGACAGCGCGATCATTTAAGAGGTGTTGATATGACAAAACAAAAAGAAGAAGTTAGCAAATTAAACCGGATCAAACCGGCAACCAATATTATTTTTAACCTGATATTCCTGATCCTTGGACTTGCATGTATCACTCCGGTGATCCTGGTATTCATTATTTCCATTACAAAAGAGAGCGAGCTTGTGACACATGGATATTCCTTTTTCCCGAAAGCATTTTCACTGAGCGCATATTCCTATCTGTGGAATGAGCGTGCAAGTATTGGAAATGCCCTTCTGATATCGGTTCTTGTCACGGTATTAGGAACACTGATCGGACTTGCACTGACTACGATGATGGGATATGTCTTATCGAGAAATGAGTATAAACTGAAAGGATTTTTTACCTGGGTCGTATTTATACCGATGATCTTTAACGGTGGTATGGTTGCAAACTATGTGGTAGTTGCCAATATTTTAAACCTCAGGAATACGGTCTGGTGCCTGATATTACCTCTGGCTGTGTCCTCGTTTAATATCATTATAGCCAAGACGTTTTTTAAATCGACGATCCCGGATTCCATCGTGGAATCAGCAAAGATCGACGGGGCTTCCGAGTTTACGATCTTTTTGAAGATTATTGTGCCAATTTCAAAACCGGTATTTGCAACCATTGGACTGTTCTTAAGTTTTGGATATTGGAATGACTGGTTCCAGTCCTCCTTATACGTCAGCGAGAAGAAACTGACGTCATTACAGGCATTACTGAACAATATGATCCAGAATATCCAGTACATTGCAAATAACCCGAGTGCGGGACTGTCATTGCAGCAGTATAAAAATTCAATGCCGACAGAGTCCATCCGTATGGCGATCGCGGTGCTTGTAGTTATTCCGATCGCATGTGTATATCCGTTTTTCCAGAGATATTTTATTTCCGGTCTTACGGTAGGAGCTGTCAAAGGATGATCAGGTGAAACGGATGCGATAGCATCTGAAGATAAAGAAACAGAACAAATAATTTTATTTCAAACATGGAGGGTAAAGTATGAAGAAAAGAGTTTTAAGAATGATGGCAACAGGTCTTGTTGGATGCATGTTGGTGGGAACAGCAGCAGGATGTGGAAATTCAGGTACATCCAATACGTCGAGTTCATCTGGTGCATCCGATTCTGGCACCGCGAAAGACGAAAAAAGTTCTGACGATATCGTGACATTAAAATGGATTCAGATCGGCGGAGGCCAGCCGGATAACTATGATGCATGGCAGGAACACATTAATGAGTATCTTGCAGACAAGATCGGTGTAAATATCGATGTGGAGATTATCTCCTGGGGCGACTGGGAAAAGAGAAGAAGTACCATTATCAATACGGGAGAGGACTACGATATCATTTTCTCAAATGATGTGGTATATGAGAGTGATGTGAGACTGGGCGCTTATTATGATATCACAGATCTGATTGAAAAAGACTGTCCGGATGTCAAGAGCCTGATCCCGGAGGACTACTGGGAGGCAGTGAGTGTAGATGGAAAGATTTATGGTATCCCGACTTATAAAGACAGTTCGACAACACAGTATTTTGTATGGGATCAGGATCTGTGTGACCAGTTAGGACTTGATGTGAGCAATCTGACAGAACTCGACCAGTTGACTGATGCATTTGATACGATTTATAAAGAAACCAATCAGCCGGTAACTTACCGTGCATCTGATGCGCCATGCCAGTTTGTTACTACCGTTTATGATAATCTTGCACTTGGACTTCCGGCACTCGGCGTTGCATATGATGATTCATCCAAAAAGGTTGTAGCTACCTATGAGCAGGAAGATGTAATGAATGACCTGAAGTTATATCATGAATGGTTCCAGAAAGGCTACATTAATCAGGATGCTGCAACGTTAGGTGAACTTCCAACTTATCAGGCATTTAACATTGCACAGGGATGGAGCCAGGCAGCACAGACTACATGGGGACCGAACATGGGTGTCAATGCGACAGCCGTTCAGTGGAGAAAGACAGTAGTATCCAGAGGATCTGTACAGGGATCAATTAACTGTATCTCTGCAAACAGCAAACATCCAGAGGAAGCATTAAAATTCTTAAACCTTGTAAATTCTGATACTTATGTAAGAGATGCATTATATTATGGACTTGAGGGCGACAACTTCAACTATACAGATGACAAGAAAGTTGAAAAAACAGATAAGCAGTGGCTGATGGCAGGTTATAGCCAGGGAACATTCTTCAATGTAAGTCTGTTAGCTGACCAGGAGACGAATCAGTGGGATGAAGTAAAAGAGTTGAACGAAAAAGCAGAGGCTTCACCGGTTATCGCAGTTTCTATTGACACAACAGAGTTTGAAGATGAACTTGCAAACTGTACAGAGATCTACAACAGATATAAGAGTGAGATCAACACAGGTGCAGTTGATCCGGAAACGGCTGTCCCGGAAATGATGAGTGAGATGCGTGCAGCAGGATTTGATGATATCGTTGAGAAAGTACAGGCTCAGATCGACGCGGCAAACTAACATCTTGCAAAGAGATACAGCAGGAAATAAAAAACCAAAATGAGATGATAGAGGGCTGATACATAAAAATAAAAGAATTGAAATTTATGTATCAGCCCTTTTACAAAGGAGCAGGTATGAGTAAAATAATTGGAAAGTCATTGCCAAATATTCCATGGCAGGAAAAACCGGAAGGGTATACGATGCCAGTATGGCGTTACACAGAAAACCCAATCATTGGAAGAAATGGAAATAAAGTTTCGAACAGTGTGTTTAATAGTGCAGTTGTTCCGTTTGAGGACGGATTTGCAGGCGTATTCCGCTGTGACAGCAGGTCGATCAGCATGGATATTTTTGTTGGAAGAAGTAAAGATGGTATCCATTGGGATATCGAGGATACACCAATCCAGTTTGAGGGAGAGGATGAGGAGATCTTAAAAAGAGAGTACCGCTACGATCCAAGAGTCTGCTTTATCGAGGACAGATATTACATCACATGGTGCAACGGATACCACGGTCCAACCATCGGTGTTGCCTATACATTTGATTTTAAAAAGTTTGTGCAGTTAGAAAATGCCTATGTGCCGTGTAACCGGAACGGTGTTCTGTTCCCGGAAAAAATAAATGGCATGTATGCAATGTTAAACAGACCAAGCGATAACGGACATACACCGTTTGGCGATATTTTTGTAAGTTTCAGTAAAGATATGGAGTTCTGGGGCAGACACAGACATGTGATGAGCCCGATCCCAGGAGATGAATCTGCATGGCAGTGTACCAAAGTTGGACCGGGTCCGATTCCGATCAAGACGGATGAGGGATGGCTTCTGATCTATCATGGTGTAATTACAACCTGCAATGGTTTTGTATACCGTATGGGTGCAGCACTTTTAGATTTAGAACAGCCATGGAAAGTGCTGGCGCGCTCAAAAGAATATATTTTAGCACCGCATGAATATTATGAGTGTGTCGGGGATGTCCCGAATGTTGTTTTCCCTTGTGCAGCACTTGCAGATGCTGATACGGGAAGAATCACGATTTATTATGGATGCGCGGATACGGTGACAGGAATGGCGTTTACAACAGTTGATGAAATTTTGGATTATATCAGAAAGTAGACAGGAGCGAGAGGTGCCGGAATGGATTTCTTAGACAAAAGAGTCGGTGTAATTTGCAACGAACTTAAGAAATTAAAAGTAAAACAGGTATTTCCACTGACACAGTGGGAGTACAAGGAAGGAAACTTTATTCACCCGGAGGATGCATTAAAAGACGGGGCAGCCTGGGAAAACTTTGACTGCAAGACCATGCACTGGTATGGCAAGGACCGTCATTACTGGTTCCACACGACCTATACCGTTCCGGAGGAGCTGGATGGCAAAAGCATATGGATCCGCGTTTCCTCACAGATCGACGAGTGGGATGACGGAAGAAATCCGCAGTTTATCGTGTTTGTGAACGGGGAGGTTTATCAGGGTATCGATATGAACCACAGGGAGTGCCTGATCACGAGAAGCGGAAAGGCAGGAGAGACACTGACCATCGACCTGCAGGCATATACCGGGATCATGCATGAGGAATTTGCGCTCCGCACACAGATCGAGGAGATCGATGCAGAGATCGAAAAACTCTATTATGACCTGTGGGTTCCGCTTGCAGCGTTTTCCCGCATGGAGGCAGATGATAAAAACCGCAAGGATATTGAGTATGTGCTCAATGAGACGATCAATCTGCTGGATTTAAGAACCCCGTATTCCGAAGACTTTTACCGGAGTATGCGGGAAGCATCTGCTTATATCCGGAAAGCATTGTATGAAGATATGGCAGGGTATGAGGATGTGATCGCAACCTGTATCGGACATACGCATATCGATGTTGCGTGGTGGTGGACTGTGGCACAGACCAGGGAAAAAGTCGGACGCAGCTTTGCAACTGTGTTAAAGCTGATGGACGAGTACCCGAATTATAAGTTCATGTCCAGCCAGCCGCAGTTATATGCATTTTTAAAGGAGCGCTATCCGGAATTGTACGAGAAAGCAAAACAGCGCATCAAAGAGAAACGCTGGGAGCCGGAAGGCGGTATGTGGGTCGAGGCAGATTGCAACCTGACATCGGGAGAATCCCTCGTCCGTCAGTTTATGCATGGCAAACGCTTTTTTAAAGAGGAATTTGGCGTGGACAACCGTATCCTCTGGCTGCCGGATGTGTTCGGCTATTCCGGGGCACTGCCGCAGATCATGAAAAAATGCGGAATCGATTATTTTATGACAACCAAACTGGCATGGAACCAGTTCAATAAAGTGCCTTACGATACGATGATGTGGCGCGGAATCGATGGAACAGAGGTGCTGACACACCTGATCACGACCCTTGGCGTGAGCCAGCCGATCAAAGATTACTTTACGACCTATAATGGCATGCTGCACCCGGATGCGATCATGGGAGGATGGATGCGTTACCAGAATAAGGACATCAATAACGATATCTTAGTCTCCTACGGTTACGGCGATGGCGGCGGCGGTCCGACCAGGGAAATGCTTGAGACTTCGATCCGCATGGAAAAGGGAATCAAAGGGATTCCGAAAGTACGCCAGGAATTTTCACGCACCTATTTTGAAGAACTTGAGGAGCGCGTGAAAGGTGACAGACGCCTGCCGGTATGGGAAGGTGAATTTTACTTTGAGTACCATCGCGGAACTTATACCTCCATGGCGAGAAATAAACGTAGCAACCGTAAGGCAGAACTTGGTCTGATGGATCTGGAACTGTTGTCCGTTTTAGCACAGGCACAGGCAGCGTATCCGGCAGAAGAACTCGACCGCATGTGGAAAAAAGTCCTGATCAACCAGTTCCATGATATTCTGCCTGGATCTGCGATCCATGAAGTATATGAGGTGACAAAGGAAGAATACGCTGCACTTCAGAAAGAGATCAAAGCACTGGAAGAGGAACGTCTCCATGCACTCGTGGGAGATGGCGAAGGCATCACTATTTTCAATACAACCGGACACGACCGCAGTGATATCGTAGAACTTGGGGAGATCCATGCGGAAGCGTTAAAGGATGCAGAGGGCGTGATCTATCCGGTACAGAAGACTGCAGAAGGTGCAGTGGTCTATGTAGAGCATCTGCCGTCAAAAGGATATAAGACATTTGCGGCTGTATCCAGTGAAATTGAGCAGAAAACACCGTTTGTCCTTGTGGATGACCATACGCTTGAGACACCGTTTTATACGATCCATCTGGATGCGGAGGGACGTTTTGACCGCATCTACGATAAGGAAAACGACAGGGAAGTACTGCAGGATGGCAAAAAAGGCAATCAGTTCCGCATGTACGAGGATAAGCCGATGTGCTTTGATAACTGGGATGTGGATATTTACTATACCGAAAAGTACTGGGATGTCAATGATGTGATTTCTATGGAATGGACAGAGTGCGGTCCGGTGCGTGCAACGTTAGAGATGGAGCGGAAAGAAAGCAATTCTGTGATCCACCAGAAGATCCATTTCTATGCAGACAGCAGAAGGATCGAATTTGAGACTTATGTGGACTGGAAAGAGCATCAGACATTGTTAAAGGTACATTTCCCGGTCAATGTACATACCGATGAAGCAACATTTGATGTACAGTTTGGTAATCTGACACGCAAAGTGCATACTAATACGAGCTGGGATAAAGCACGTTTTGAGAGCTGCGGACAGAAATGGATCGATCTCTCGGAAGGTCACTACGGAGTCAGCATGTTAAATGACTGCAAATATGGACATTCCGTGAAGGATTCTGATATGGCACTGACACTGATTAAATCCGGCATCGAACCGAATCCGGTGGCAGATCAGGAAGAGCACTATTTTACCTATGCAATCTATCCGCATGCGGAAAAATGGCAGGAAGCAAAGACCGTGGAGCAGGCATATGACCTGAACCAGCCGGCTATTGCAGTGGCAGGAGGAAAGCCGGGAAGCCTGTTGTCAAAAGCATCTGTGGACAGGTCCAACGTTGTATTAGAGACGATCAAGTGTGCAGAGTCTGGTCATGGCATCATTATCCGTATGTATGAGAGCGAAAATGCACTCACAAAGACAAATCTTGTAGTTGAGGGGAACTACAACAAAGCGTTTGCCTGCAATCTGCTCGAGGAGGAAGAAGCAGAATTAGAGTTGAAAGACGGAGTGGTTTGTGTACAACTGAAACCGTATGAAGTTGTTACTGTAAAACTCGTTTAAAATCATATAGAGGCATTCAGATTCCGAAGAGAGTTCGGTGGGATGCCTCTCTTTTTATAGGGAGATTTACGTTATGACCAATAAATTAAGCCATATTTTTGAGTGTTCCGATCATATTACGGAAAAACAGTATCGGACCAGCAGGGCACTTTTTATCCTCGATGGATGCGCTTCCACACAGATTTTTACGGTTACTTCCGGCGCATTTTTATCGGGACTTGCCTATCTTGTGGGTGCGGGGACGGCACTGACCGGGATCATAGCTGCACTGCCGACGCTGATGAATACCATCCAGATTTTTTCCTCTGTCGTCTATGAGAACCGCGCAGGCAGCAAACGGATCACGGTAGAGTTTGCACTCATCCAGCGCTTATGCCTGCTCATGATGCTGTTTGTTCCGACATTGATGTTAGGAGCGAGAATCTCGGTGGCAGTGATCGCGGTGCTGTATTCCTGTGCACATTTCTGTGGGGCATTTATCAACACCGGGGCAAATAACTGGCTGATCAGCCTGGTGAAAAAAGAACGGTTGGGAAGATATCTCGGACTGAAGGATTCAATGACTTTAGTTGCGTCCACAGGCGGTTCCCTGATCTTAAGTAAAATTTTAGATGCCTACCGTTTCGCGGATCAGGAGATTCTGGGATTCCGGATCATCGGCATTTTATGTATCGGTATCTGCGTGGTCGACATTACCTGTCTCACGCTGATCCGGGAACCGGAAAATGTGAAACATGTGGAGCCACTGAACATAAGGAAAGCAATACAGATGCCGCTCACAGACCAGAATTACCGCAATATATTGATTTTCTTCCTGCTGTGGAGTGTGGCGTCTAATTTTGCCAGTCCGTTTTTTTCTATTTATATGTTAGAGAATCTGGGGCTGTCCTATTTTTATATCACCGTCATGAATATGGTTGCATCGGTGGCGCGGATCGCGGCTGCAAATCTGTGGGGGAAGGCAGCAGACAGTTATTCGTGGAGGCTTGTCACGCTGGGGTCCATTTTTATGCTGGGAGTTGCATATATCGGCTGGGGACTGCTGACGAAAGAAAACTGTATCTACTGGCTTCCGGTCGTACAGGCTGTGAGCGGGGTTGCCTGGGGCGGCATCAATATTGCGACTTTTCGGATGCAGTTTGCCTTTGCACCGTTAGAACACCGTGTCAGCTATGTCAGCTTCTGCTCAACAATGGTTGGGTTTGTAGGATTTTTTTCATCCATGCTCGGCTCGACATTTGTGGCATTATCAAAGGATATTAGGATTTTAAACATTCCGGTAGATAACATACAGATGGTGTTTATTTTGTCTGCATTCGGAATTATTGCAAGTTCATTATACAGCCGAAAAATAAAGGAGAAATGACAGGACAGATATGGAGAGAGATAGCAGAAAGCGGGCAGAGGCGCTGCTTGCGCAGATGACCGCAACAGAAAAAGTGGGACAGTTAAACCAGCATTTATATGGTTTTCGGATCTACCATGTAGAAGATGGAAAAATTATTTTTACGCAGGAATTAAAGGATGAAGTAAAAAAGTGGGGCGGGATCGGCACGATCTATGGTCTTTACCGTGCAGATCCATGGTCGGAAAAAAATTATGAGACAGGGCTTGCCGGGGGACTTTCCATGCAGGCATATAATCAGTTACAGAAATATGTGATCGAACACAGCCGCCTTGGAATTCCATTTTTACTGAGCAGTGAATGTCCACATGGACATCAGGCGTTAGACGGATATCTGCTCCCGGTCAATCTGGCAGTAGGTGCATCGTTTGACCCGGCATTGTATGAGCGGGCAGGGCAGGTGTGCGGCAGGCAGTTAAAGCAGATGGGCGTGGATTTTGCACTGGTTTCGGCACTGGATATTTTAAGAGACCCAAGATGGGGGCGCAGTGAGGAGTGTTATGGGGAGGATCCATATTTATCGGCAGAGCTCGCGCGGGCGATCGTAACAGGAATCCAGAAAGAGGGCGTTGCAGTGGTTGCAAAACACTTTTGTGCACAGGGGGAGACGACCGGAGGGGTCAATGCCAGCGCAGCGAGGATCGGAGAGAGGGAACTGTGGGAGATCCATTTACAGGCGGCGAAGGCATGTTGTGAGGCGGGCGTAAAAGGCATTATGGCTGCATACAACGAGATCGATGGAAAATTCTGCCATGCCAACAGACATCTGCTGCAGGATATTCTGCGGGAACAATTGGGGTTTGACGGGGTCGTGATGGCGGATGGCATCGCCATCGACCAGTTAGACATTATGACGGGGGATAATATCAGGTCGGCAGCACTTGCACTGAAAGCAGGTGTGGATATCAGTCTGTGGGATGAAGGTTATACAAAGTTAGAGGAGGCGTTAAAACAGGGATTTATCACGGAAAAGGAACTCGATCAGGCGGTCCTTCGAGTGCTCACTTTGAAATTTGAGCAGGGACTGATGGATAAACCTTATATTGATGAAAACGGGAACCGTACCGCCTCTTACAGCGAAAATGGTGCTGTTTCATTTCCGACAGAGGCATATCAGGAGTCGGAAAAACTGGCGCGCGAGTCGGTAGTGTTGTTGAAGAATGAAAATGTACTGCCGATTGGGAGAGCAGAAAAAATAGCTCTGATCGGTCCAAATGCGGATGATATTTACCGGCAGATCGGTGATTATTCACCTCCAATGGACAGGGCAGGATATGAGACGTTAAAGAGCGGCATGGAAAAAGAATTTGGTGCAGACCGGGTTCGCTGTTATAATGGACATGAGGTCGGGACGGCTGTTTCTCTTGCGGAAAATACGGATATTATCGTGCTGGCATTAGGCGGATCATCGAGTCGTTTTAAAGGGGCGCTGTTCGATGAAAACGGTGCGGCAAAAGTACAGGGAGTACTTGAGATGGACTGTGGGGAGGGCATGGATACCGCCAGATTACAGCTCCCCGGGAACCAGAACGAACTGTTTACGGCTGTCTGTGCGCTGAAAAAACCGGTGATCTCCGTAGTCATTGCCGGGCGGCCTTATGCAATCCCTGAAATTGCGCAGGATTCAGATGCACTGTTATATGCTTTTTATCCGGGACCGATGGGAGGAAAAGCAATCGCGGAGCTGTTGTCTGGAAAATATGCACCGTCCGGCAGGCTGCCGGTGTCCCTTCCGCGAAACTGCGGACAGCTTCCGGTGTACTATAACCATACGGTGTCCTATCCGGCAATGCACTATTGTGATATGGAACAGGGAGTTTTGTATACATTTGGGGAAGGAATGGGATATTCCCACATGGAGTATGTGGATATCTGTCTTAAAAAGCAGCAGGATGTGTGGATTATTTCAGGAATTGTAAAGAATAAAGGAAATATAGATGATACGGCAGTGCTGCAATGCTACCGGAAAGTGTTGTCCGGTGAACTTGTGCCAAGAGAGCGGGAACTGGTTGCATTTTCCAGAATAAAAGTGGAAAAAGGAAGTCAGAAGGCATTTGAAATCGTTATGGATGCGGATAAATTCCGGTATTTTAATGAGAGTGGTGCAAAGATTTATAAGAGTAAAATACTTTTAATGGATAGTGGAAAAATAATTTTTGAAGAATAGGAAGAAATTCTGACAGCAGGAGGAGAAAATTATGTATTTATTACCAAAGCCAAAAACAATCAAAGAACAGGACGGACAGATGCTGCTTTGCCACAGCACACATATTGTGATGACAAAAGAGGTGGCAGAGACAGAGATGCATGCAGCAAAAAGACTGCAGGAGGCGATCAGGCAGGAAACGGGGCTTATCCTGCCGTTTTCCGTAGGGGAAGTAAGGGAGGGGGATCTCTCTCTTGGGATCGCAAAAACATTACCAGAGCAGACATATGAGATCACGATCGACGAAAAAGGCGGACAGATTTCAGGCGGCGACGGGGCTGGCGTGCTTTATGGTGTGGAGACCTTCTGCCAGATCGTACAGCAGTGTGGCGGGATACTGCCCTGTGTACAGATTCAGGATGTAAGCTTATCATCACCATCACCGAAGGTATCCCAA
>OGXV01001126.1_pt1 | contig 16293 bp, 12 predicted proteins | sample 1576391 | NCBI WGS metagenome assembly OGXV01 (sample SAMEA3541586, study PRJEB24748) | human gut metagenome | biome: human gut; feature: human-associated habitat; material: faeces | place: China | collected 2012 | reverse complement strand
CAGTACCAATGATACCTGCAGTCTTACCGTGTAAATCAAAGCCCATCAATCCATTGAGAGTAAAGTTGCCATCACGGGTACGTAAATAGGCTCTATAAGTTTTACGATTTAAAGATAACATTAAAGCTACAACATGCTCGGCAATTGCATACGGAGAGTAGGCTGGCACTCTTACAACATGTAAACCTAAATCAGCAGCAGCTTTTAAATCAACATTATTGAAACCTGCACAACGTAGGGCAATTAACTTGACACCATTTTTAGCGAGGATTTCTAAAACCTCACGATCGGCTCTATCGTTAACGAAAATGCAGACAGCTTTAGCACCTAATGTCTGAGAAGCATTATGTATATCTAAGAAAGAACGATGGTATTGTAATTCGAAATTATAATTTTTGCTTTCATTGATTTCTGTGAACAGATGACGATCATAACTGTGTGTACCAAAGAAAGTAATCTTTTCTGACATAACTGCCTCCGCGTTATTTGTTTGTATAAATTAAAATTAAAGCTGTACCAGTAGTATGGCAATCTTTATTTGTAAACTTCTTGGCAATATAGTTTATCTTATTGAATTTTATTTAAATAACTTTGTTTTATACTGCTTTAATTTTGTGCAATATGTCTATTTGGCTAGATTGTGCTGATTTTGCGGGCTAATTTTACGCTTTTTTGAGAAGCTTAGGTACAAAAAATTTTTTTTGACAAGATGAGGCTAGATTTAAAAAAGTTAAGTACAAATTGACTAATTGTTTAAATGTTAAAGAAAAATAGTAAAATAGACGTAGTTAGCTTTGAATAAATAGTTAAAGAAAAAGCAATCTATCGGGTATTAAAGATGAACAATATTAAAAAATCTGTGTTGGGTCTAGGTCTCTTAGCATTTACATCAGTAGTGATGGCCCATACTCAATTTACCTTAAAGACAGGGGAGCGACTTTATGGTGAAGAGCAGGTCTACAATATCGAAAAATCTGGAACCACTACCTTAGAGTATGTAGCTGCTAAATACTCTTTAGGTTTATCTAATATGATCGAAGCTAATCCTGAGGTAGATCCAATTGTTCCTTTAAAGGGAACTTCTCTTGTCATTCCTAATCGTTTGATTTTGCCTGATACTGTTCATGAGGGGATTATTTTAAATACAGCTGAGATGCGACTTTTTTATTATCACGACAATGTTGTTGAGGTCTATCCTATCGGTATTGGTCAGTTAGGCAAAGATACCCCTAAAAATTGGGTTACAAAAGTTGAGCGTAAAAAAGCAAATCCAACTTGGACTCCAACTGCAGCAATGCGTGCTGAATATGCAGCTCAAGGAGAGATTTTACCTGCTGTAGTTCCTGCTGGTCCTGATAATCCTATGGGGCTTTATGCTTTATACATAGGCCGTCTTTATGCCATACATGGTACTAATGCTGAATTTGGTATTGGTTTGCGTGTAAGCCATGGTTGTGTGCGTTTGCGTAATGAAGATAATGAAACCTTATTCCACAAGGTACCGGTAGGTACACGGGTGCAGTTTATAAACCGTGCAATTAAATACGCCATTGAACCTAATGGCAGTATTTATATTGAAGTTCATCAGCCACTTTCTCGCTCTGAAGAGGAGTTTGAAAATTTCGATAGTAATACTCCATTTGAGTTTACTCAAGAAGATCTAGATTTCTTTAATAATCCAGAAATCGATCAAGATATCTTAAAGCAAGCTTTACATGAGCGTTCAGGACGTCCGGTACTATTAAATCCGGCTAAATTTTAGGATATGCGGTGTTAAAAAAGATTGTCATTGCTTTTCTATGTATTTCTACAGCTTTAGCTAAAGGAGCTGAGATTCATGATAGCAGTATGCTTCCTAAACTTTTATATCAAGCTAAAGAAGCATCTGGTCAATTACAACGCAATGGCAATATTTTTGAAATTGTAAATTATGAAGATATTGTAGATCTTAAAAGTTCTTACGCCCCTGAGAATAAACAAGGCTTAAAAAACTTAAAATTAGAGGCAGTCAATTCTAATAATGTCTCTTTAATTATGTTATCAAGGCTTTTTTCTTCAATAGATCATCAAGAAAAAATCAAGCTACCTTTTATTTTTTATGAGGGGAATTTTAAAGAGCAATTTAAGCTTTTTGATGGTTTTTATCAGGAAGGAGAATGTAAAGGCTTAGGATTTTTTGAGGCCAAATACAAGGGTAAATGTATAAGATCTGATTATGAACCTTTATTTGAAGCCTCTGCAAAGCTTTTAACTAATGAAAATCTTTTAAATTACCATTTATATCGTGGCTTGCCCCAATTATTAGGTTTTAGAAGTTATGCAAATTCGCAGGGCTTTACTCAAGTGCTTTCGCCTGTAGATGAGCACCTTTATTCATTAGAGCTTGATCGCAATATAAAACCTCAAGATAAATATATAGATCTTTTTTCTAATTGCAAAAGTTCAGAATGTAATCTTTTTGAGTTTAAATCAGAAGCTCTTGAGATTTTAAATTACGTGCATGGAAAAAAAGATAAAGTTGTTAATTTTCCTTTATATACGGTTATAAATAAAGATGGCAGTTGCGAGTTTAAACTACGCAATACCCTGTTATCAGATAGCGAGTTTGTCAATTACGATTTTTACTCTGAGATAGAGCTTGCAGCCTTGCATGATCTTGGTTTTAGCATTATTCCTCAACTTTATTATGGCAATAGTATATATAGCTCGGGAACTGTTGATGAGCGCCAGAAAATTGTCTTAAATAAAGGTTATTTTTCCTGGGATAATAGCCTTAAAATTTATGATGAGGATAAGGTTTCCTCAGTCCCTTTGAGTGTTGGTACGCATGTCTATGGCAATTATAATGAGGTAAGACAGCAAGCGGCAATTGCCTCTGTAGGTTATGGAGCTACAGGTGTGCGTATTGATGGTGTTGGCAATAGTTTAATCCTGCCTAAGCAATCTGTAATCATTGAAAATGGTATTAACTCTACAGGTATTGCAGTTAACTATGGTTCAAATACTGAATTAGATATTAATGGTTTTGTCTCAGCAAACCGCAATGATGGTGTCGCGGTAGCTTTAGATTTTAAAGAAAACATGCGTACAGATGCTCATGAATATCAAGGCTCGTTTGTGCGCGTTAGAAGCAATGATTATAGCAATGACATACTCTCAAAAAGACAAGCTTCAGCTTTAGAAGTTCCTGCAGAACTTAAAGGTCCTTTAGTGTCTGTTATGAATGTCTCAGGATCTTTAATCGGTCAAAAAGCTGCCATCTATATTGGTGATACTGCTTGGGTTAAAGAGATAAATTTTTTAGATAGAGCTACGGTAAAGGGAGATATTATCAGTGATTACAGTCCCTATATTGATGGTGATTGGATTTATCTTGATAAGAAAAATCCGCAATTATTACCAGCTCGTTTTCAGTTAAAACCTCAGGCCAATTTCTTAGATTATCAAGGAAATAAGAGCTTTTTTGAAAAATTATGTACTACGCTAAACTTCGGTAGTATCAGATCTCATGATTCTACGCACGGACCAATGTCCGATCTTGATAGTGGAAATTCTAAAGCCCTTATTGATATCAATGGCAATATTAAGGGTAAAAATTTAATACTCAATGTCTTAGGTGGGGTTACTTCGGTTAAAGGTCGTATTGAGGTTAAAAGGCTAACAGTATCAGATGCTTCGTTACATTTATCGTCTAAAGATAAAGAGGTGCATATTGTAGATTCTCTTTATCTTGATAATGGCGCTGCTTTGAATTTAGCTGATGGGCGAGGGAATATCTTTACGGTAAATAAAAATGCTTTTATCGCTCAAAACTCGATTATAAAAGTCGATACCGATGAAGAAGGTAATATCTTAGATAATATTGTTATTAAAAGATATTTAGCTACTAATACAGGTCAAATTCATATTGAACCATGTTTAAGCTATGCTCAGATTAAACAATTTAATGCCGATCCTAAGACACTTTTAAGTTATATTTCAAAGTTTGTAGTTAACGCTAATAATCTTTTAGCACCTTATAAAATTTCAGTATATTTTCCAAGTCACCTTTGGCATAAATCAGGACTTATGGGACGCAAAATTAAATGCACTGCTAGAGGTTGTCGAATTGGTGATTTTGTCGGGGCACGTAAGATCATGTTTTACGAAAAATTGCCTTTATGGAGAATTTATTTAAGTTTAGGCGGTTGTATAGTTTTAGTCTTTGCTACAGTTTTCTTAAGTCGCAGAATTAAAGAAAAAAATAAAAATAATAGCTTGTAAACAATTCACCTCCTAAAAAGGAGGTGAACTTAAAAATAGACTTAGATAAGGTTCATGCCTAAATCTTTGCACTCTTTGCGCATTTCATCAGGCCAAATACTAGCTTGAATTTCACCGATATGAGCTTTATGTAAAAGCACCATACATAAACGGCTTTGACCGATACCGCCACCAATAGATAAAGGTAACTCGTCATTTAAAAGCTTTTTATGGAAATAAAGCTCTTTGCGATCGTTTTTGTTTTCAAGATCAAGCTGACGTAATAAAGCTTCTTTATCTACACGAATACCCATAGAAGAGAGTTCAATGGAACGATTTAAAATAGGGTACCAAATTAAGATATCACCGTTTAAACCTATCTGATTTGCTTCATTGACAGTTGACCAATCATCATAGTCAGGAGCACGGCCATCGTGTTTTTCGCCATTTGAAAGCTTGCAACCGATACCAGTTAAAAATACAGCACCATATTTTTTACAAATTGCATCTTCACGCTCTTTAGGAGTTTTATCAGGATACATTTGTAATAATTCTTCACTGCTAATAAAAGTAATATTCTCAGGTAAGAAAGGTTTTAAGCTTGGGAAGGCTTCGCAAGCTAAGTACTCAGTTCTTAAGATAGCGCTATAAATACGATTTACGACTTTCTTTAAATAGGCTAAGGTACGATCTTCTTTACCAACAACAACTTCCCAGTCCCATTGATCGACATAGAGGGAATGAAGGTTATCTAATTCCTCATCAGCACGAATAGCATTCATATCAGTATAGATACCAAAACCTTTAGCGATTTTATATTCAGCTAAAGATAAACGCTTCCACTTAGCTAATGAATGTACAACCTCAGCTTTTGCATCATTTAGATCTTTGACAGGGAAGGTTACAGCACGTTCAATGCCGTTGAGATCGTCATTTATACCTAAACCTTTTAAAACAAATAAAGGAGCTGTAATACGACGTAATCTTAAAGAGGTAGCAAGATTTAATTGGAAAAAATCCTTAATTAACTTAATACCATGTTCAGTTTGGCAGGGATCTAAAAATGCCTGATAATCAATTGGTTTTATTACTTTACTCATAGTTTTAATTTAGTTCTTTTATAAAAAAGGTGTAATGAATTTTAGTATAGCATTCTAGCTTAAAGTATTGCGGAGCATTAACCATTTGAGTGCAAATAAAGTTCGGGGCAAACATACGTTTTTTCTAAAAATGAATGTATTTTTAATAAAAATATATATATAAATCTTATAGATAAAAGTTAAATTTTATTTTTTTTCTTTTATATCTGTATCTTAAATGAGTCTTTAATAATAAATTTTATTTAATTTTATGCAAAAACATGTGCTATAGTTAGCTATGGCGAACTTATAATGTGATCACGATCAATTTTACCCCTAGGACACTTTAGATGGCTGTTTTTAAAAATCTTCTAAAAAAAGTAGGCCTTCCTTATGATGATGTCAGTTTCATCTTAAATAAGATAGTCATTGCACATATGATTCCAGGACGCATTCGCGTTGTTTACAAAGAACTATGTAAAAACGATGCAATTTACACAACTATCTATGAGCGTCTTAGTGAATTAAAAGATATCAAAAAATTCAGCATTAACCGCATTACAGGCTCAGTAATCATTGAATATGAGAGCAAGAGTGTTGAGAAAGACAGCTTTTTGGGACGTTTTCTTGAAGGTGCTAGCGTTAAATACAAGCAGGAGAAATAAAAGATGAGGAATATGAATCCTTTTATGGCTGGCAAGATTGTAGGTGAAACTATTCGCCATATTTTTGATGGCAACGCTGGTATGGTTATCGCCAGTCGCATAAAAAACAGACGTCGCTATACCTGCAAAAATATCAAAAACCAAGTTGAACTTTGCCAAGTTCTAGAAAATCTAATTGCTGATTTTCCTGGAATCAAAACAGTGAGTGTAAGTCCTATTACAGGCTCAATTATAGTTACCTATGATCAAGATGAGGCCTATATAGATGCGCTTTTTGATGCATTATCTCACCATTTATCAGGAAAACATGCGGTTCAAGAACGTACCATTATTCCCACAAGGATGCTTACAGTCTCTGATAATATCAATGACACCTTCAGATATGCAAAGAAAAAGGTAACTGGTGTTTTCAATCACACTGAGCCTGTGTTCTTAAGTCGCATGGCCGGATTAGCTTTATTTGCTTATGGCTTAAATCGTATTTTCTTAAAAGGGGATAGGCCTGCAGGACCGCAATTGTTTTTATGGGGTTTAGCACTGTTAATGCGCCAGTCTCATCCAGATCCACGCAAAATTTTAAATGCTGAATCTCAACAAAATTAGGTCAGAGTATGAAAAGTTATAAATTTCCCTTAGGGATAAATTTAGATTATCGCTCCGCCTCTAAATTAGAGGCTCTAATTAGAGCTCGTTTAGATGTGAAAGCTGTAAGTTGTGCTCATGGCAATATTGTATTGTGGACTGATAAAGATAGCTCTTATGCGAAGATTGCCTTAGAGTTATCTAAGCTTTTGGGAAATAAACTTATCACCAAAACTAAAGCTGTCACTGTACAAGCAAAAGAATTAGCTAAAGTTAAGTCTTCTAATATTTCAAAAGAATTGCAAGAACATAAACGTTCGGCGTTGATGTCATTAGGTTTCTTTGTATTTTTTGAAATTTTAAAGAGATCTAATCCTACAGCTTTTGCAGCAAGTGTTTATCTTAGATCTCTATGTGTACTATTGATGTCAGAAAATTTGATTCGAGAGGGCATTTTAGAGGCTTTTAAAGAAAAACGTCCTAATGCAGATACTTTAACTATGACAGCGGTTTTGTCATCAGTGATAGCAAAACGTCCCGAATCATCTTTTACTGTTTTAGCCTTGTCAAATTTTTCTGAGATGCTGACAACCTTAGCGGCACAGAAGGCGCGACAGAATATATCCTCCTTAGTTGCTTTAGATGTACAAGAGGTTTGGATTAAAAATGAAGATGGTGTTGATGTTAAAGTTCCTATCGAACAGGTTAAACCTGGTATGCAGATTTCTATACATACAGGCGAGAAAATCTGTGTTGATGGTCGTGTAATTTCGGGAAAAGCTGCAGTCGATCAAGCCGCCATTACCGGAGAGTCCATTCCTGTTGAAAAAAATATCAACGATCGGGTTTTTGCTGGTTCTAATATTCGTTTAGGAGATCTTGTAATTTCTGTTGAAAAGGTAGGAGATGATACCTCTTTAGCAAGGATTGTACACATGATCGAAGATGCGCAAAACAGACGTGCACCGATTCAAAATTATGCCGATAAGATGTCTACGGCCTTAGTTCCGATCTCTTTTATAAGTGCAGCTATAGTTTATTTATTTACTAAAGATTGGCAAAGAGTTTTAAACATGCTCTTTATTGACTTTTCTTGTGGATTAAAACTCTCTACAGCTACAGCTATGTCAGCTTCTATAAGTCGTGCAGCTAAGAGTGGCATATTAGTTAAAGGTGGTTCCTACATAGAAAAGGCCAGTGAAATTGATACCATAGTTTTAGATAAAACCGGAACAATTACTACAGGTAAACCTTCAATTACAAAGATAAAGCTTACTTCAAATCTAGACGAAGATACGGTTTTAAAATTAGCTGCTGGAGCTGAGATGCATTCATCGCATCCTTTAGCTGTATCTATTTTAGATGAGCTTAAAAAACGCAAGCTTTTAATGCCTAATAATCTTAAATCTAAAACTATTATTGCTCGTGGTATTGAGGCCACTTTAGCTCCATTTGACGATCTTGATGGGGGTGAAGTCTTAGTTGGTTCTAAGATTATGATGCTAGAACATGAGGTTTTAGGTTTAGATAGTTTTGATTTTAAAGGAACTTTTGAATCTAGCTCTTTAATTTATGTTGCCTATCAAGGTTATCTAGTAGCTATTTTAGAGATCTGTGATCAGATAAGACCTGAATTTAAACGAGCAATTAATCGCTTGCGCTATAGCGGCATCGAAGAAATAGTGATGTTGACTGGAGACAATAAGCGAGCTGCAAAATCTATCTCAGAGCAATTAGCTTTAGATGATTTTAAAGCAGAGGTTTTACCTGAGGAAAAAGCCTCATATGTAGCACATAAGCAAGCTAATGGTAATGTTTTAATGATAGGCGATGGTATCAATGATGCCCCTGCTTTAGCTTATTCTGATATAGGAGTTGCCATGGGATCTGGCTGTACAGATACAGCTATGGAGACTGCTGATGTCACCATAAATAGTGAAGATCCTTTAAAAATTCCTGAGTTTATCAATATCAGTAAGACAACTATGCATCTTGTGCATCAGAATTTTGCCGCCACCATTGCTTTAAATTCAGCAGCAATGATGTTAGGTGCCTTAGGTGTAATAAATCCATTAATGTCATCTGTTATACATAATGCCACTACCTTAGGTGTGGTTTTAAACAGTGCCAGAGTTTTGTTACAAAAAAAGAAAACAGCGATTTAATCCATAAGATTGAGGAAAAAATATGATAAATAAAAGTTTAGTTTTTAGCTTTGCTGCAGGTGTTGTTGTGGGAGCATTAGGTCTTAAGATCTATAACGAAAACAAAGATACTATCGATGCAAAATTAAAAGAAATTAAGCTCCCAGGTTTAGCTAACCCTGCTGAAACTGAGAGTACTTCAGAGGCTACAGAGGATTTAACCTTAGAGGAGCTTATGTCTCAAAAAGAGCGTTTAGAGGACTTAATTGCTGAATATAACTCTAAAAAGGATGCTCAATAATGATTCCTACCATTCCTTCTGTAACTAAGAATATGGTTCTAGCTTTTGGTGCAGGTGTTATTGTCGGTGCTTTAGCTTATAAATATGTTAAGGTTGAGAAAAAGCTCAATATCGACGAGTTAACTGATAACCTAAAAAAACTTGCTAATAACGTTGCCTCTAAAGGACGAGGCAAAGGCCCTAATCTCTAATAAGAATTTAAGTAAATTTTTTTAATAAAGCCCCTAAATGTATTTTCACCATAATTGAAAAAACATTTAGGGGCTTTGCTTTATTAATAATTTGTAATCAATTTTTTATTAAAAATGGGATGTGTAGAATAAAAAAATATTAAATAACCTACTACAATTAATCTAAAAATTATTTTTTACTCCACAGTAATATAAAGGTTATAAATTTTATAATGGGGTTATTATGAAAAAAATTGTAATATTAAATATTTCTTTGAATTTAGGTGTAAAAATCACTGGTTTATTTTTATGTATATCTTATAAATTTACTTCAAGGGAAGAAAATTAATCTATGATATGTAAATATGCCTGATTTACAAATGAAGCGTGTAGTAATAAATGAAGCATCAAAAAGACATAGGAGTAGATCTTTAGAGTATTAAGAATCTACTGTTTCATGAATTTTGGAATGATAACTTAAATAAGAACTATAAGATCTAACTTTTTAAGCCCTTATGATAGTAGATGAATTATATTGGCTCCTGTATTGAAAATTGTTGCTTTAATAACTTTTACTTTTCCTACGATTTTTTATCTAATAAATACTCTGTCCTAGACCATATAAATAAAAGAATTGATGGGACTTGTAACAGCAAAAAGGCAATACGCTGTTGATTTATTCTTTTTCAAGCAAGAACTTCGTCATGGCGTTAACTGATAAAGAAAAGTATTTTTAATAAAATCTATTAGATAAAAAGTTGTTTAAATTTGACCTTAAATATTAGTTATATAAAAAACTAAAAATTAGATATGTATAGTAAAATTTTATTAAAATTATTACTATAATTAATTTAGTTTAAAATTTAAGTAAATACATCAAAGTATATAGTATAGAATTTATAATAAAATGAACACTATGAAAAATATTATCAAATCAAATCTTGCTTTGGATTTAGGTGGAAAATTTACTGGTTTAATTTCATATACTTCTTGTGGATTACCCTCAAGAGATGAAATTCAGGCTGTGATTATAAATATGCCTGATTCACAAATGAATTACACAGTAAAAAGTAGAACATCAACAAGACATTTGGTCCGATCTTTAGATCGTTATAAAAAAGCTCGTAAACTTATATATATTTTGGTTGCTGAATCTTTAAAAAGAGAGCTTAGTGATGATGAAAAAGAAGCTTTATCTTCTTTAATGCTACGTCGAGGTTATACCAGGCAAGAAACAGAACTGTCAGATGAAGCTTTAGATAATTGTTCGATAGATGACTTTGTTAATAATGCAAACTTTACTGATTTATTCAATACTTCATCACAACTTAAAGAGCAGTTTTATAAGTTAATTGAAGATAAAAATAAATTAGAAGGACTATATAAAAGCATTAATGAGACTGGCATAAAAAATATTCCGAAAGAATATAGAAGTATAGCTAGGTGCATGAGTGATATTTGCAATGATATTATTCAGCAAGATAATTTTGGTCATAAACATCGCAAAAAATATTTTGAAGATATAACTATAGACTTAAAACATGACTCAAGATTAAAAAATATCAGAGAAAAGATTGGCGAGACGCAATTATTTAATTTAATTGGAAATATTTCTAATTTGCAATTAAGAGCGCTGCGTTGGTATTTTGATGATCCCAAAATGCAGGGTGCAGGTATATATGACAGTGATAAATTAAAAAATGCTTTAATTAGAGCATATAAATTTTTCCATTATAAGACCTCTGAGGAGCGTTCTAATATTAGAAAATTTATAGATTCTATAAATAAGAGTAAAAAGGAGCATAAAGATGCTTTGGAGCTTTTATTTAATACTGATCCTTTAATAACAATTCCTCCTTATGAGGATCAAAATAATCGCAATCCTCCGGAAGATTTAACCTTACTTTTAAATCCTTTAGCTTTAGACAGAAAATATCCTAGTAACTGGGAAAAATGGGCTTTAAGCTTTATTTCTAACTTGGATTTTATCGATGGTGAGCTTTGCGAAATTGTTAAGTTAACCGACAGAAAAAGTCGTTTAAATCCAAAGTTATCCTCAGCATATACCCAAGAAAAATTAAGGTTATCTTATGTATTGCAGCGTGTTTTTGATTTAAGTCGAAATGAAGATAAAGTTTTTACAAAAATCAGAGCTTGGGCAAAAGATCCTTTATCAAGAAAGGTTGCTGATGTAAATGCATATCTACTCTCATTAATTTGTGATGATGAAATAGGCGATTTTGAGAATTTGGCTAGGGAATATTATGAAGAAATTGAGTTGGCTAAAAAAGGAATTTGGTCAACTGTAGAAGAGCCTATTTTAGAAATTTCAAATATTCATCCTCAAATGAAGAATAAAGTTTTGGCAGATTTAGTTGCTAATGTTCTTTGTTTACATGAAGATTTTGATTTTGATAATTTTAAGAATAATATTTGGACAGCCAAAATAGGTAGAAGTACAGTTAGATCTATTTGTGCAAACATTGAGAAAATAAGAAAATCTTATAAAAATTATTTTAATCATTTTTATGAAGCTGCAGTAAAAAAATATCTTGGCAATAAGAATAATGAGCTAGATAAGAAAGATAAAGAGCTTATACAAATATATAAAAAAGTTAATGAAGTATCAAAAGTTATTGCAGAAAAATTATATTTAGATCCTTTAGATGGACTTAAATTTAAAAATCCGTTTTCTCTTGCACAACTTTATAATTTGATTGAGACAGATATCTCTGGTTTTTCAAGCAATTGCTTAGCTGTTATTAAAGAAAACAATTATAGAATGCGCAATGATTTTAGTAACGGAGCTTTATGTACAAGATTGGCAGCAGAATCTGTACGTCCTTTTGATGGCGCGTTAAGAAAAATACTCGAAAGACAAGCTTATGAAATAGCTAAGATCAAATCACAAGAAATTAAGTCTTTGCCGAGTATTTGTAATAGTCAAATAGATTTGAATATTTTAGTTGAAGAAAATAGTTTTGAATTTTCTTCATCAATAGAAACTTTGAAAACAGGAAAAAAACAAAACGAAAAAGAAGATAGCCTTAAAAAAGAATTTTTTGTTTCAAAGTATGAGCGTATAAAAAAAGATTCCTTAGTTTTTACAGGTTCTGAAAAAGCAATTTGTGCATATACAGGCGAGTTTTTAGGTGGGGAGAATAATTGTGAATTTGATCATATAATTCCCAGAAGCAAGACAACGTCCAATATGGGGACTATTTTTAATTCTGAATTAAATCTTATTTATGTATCGCAAAAGGGAAATCAGAAAAAAAGAGAGTCTGAGTATACATTGTACGATTTGTCTAAAGAATATTTAAATAATGTTTTTGGCACATACAATATTAATGAAATTAAGTTAAAAATAGAAGAAACCGTTAATAAACTTAAAGAAACAAATCCTAGATTTTTAGTTGATAGCATGACAATTGATGAACGTATTTGTGCTCGTCATGCGTTATTTATGCCTCATTCTAAAGAATACAATATTGTTGTTAGGGCTCTCTCAAGAATTTACAGTACAAGAGTAAACGGTACTCAAGCATATTTAGTTAAGTCAATAATTAGCAATATTAAGGAAATGCTATCTCTGTGGACTAAAGAACATAATAATGTTTTAACTTTTGATACTTGGAATATCAGTTCAAAAGAGACTCATGATATAAGAGAAAATCTATCAGGTGAAAATTCTTGTTTAAAAAAACAAGAAATACAACCAATCACATCTCATGCAATTGATGCGCTATGTGTATTTGCTGCAGCTTGTGATAATAAAAGTATTTCCCAGAAATTATCAACTTGTGATGGTTTTGAAAATATTTCTAAACCAGAAATTTTAAATACACTTGTTCCAGAAGAATTTGTTATTAAAAATATTTCAAGAAAAGATTTTATTCAAAAAGATAAGCCAGCATCAAAAAAGTTATATAAAGATACAATTTATGCGGAGCATTTTTTACCAATTATAGCTAAAGGAGAAAAGGTTAAGATAGGTTTTGATTTCTATAAAAATGCTGTAGAAGTAAAAAAAGGTGGGGAAAATTTATTGTGCTTTTTGACGCCATTTTTTAAAGATGAATATAAATACTCTGAAGAGTTAAAGGTATATCATATTGTTAACAGAAAAGTCTTTGATTTCATAGATAAAAATAAAGAAAGCTCAGATTCTGATGAATTTAAGAGACTTGTATATATTTTTGATGCTTTACGATATACCACCTTAAAAACAGAACCTTTAGAATTAATTAAAAAAGCTGAAAAAAATGCCAAAAGTATAAAAAATGAGGCAGAAAAACAACAAAAAATCAGGACTACTATAGAAGATTCTTTTTGTATAAATCTAAAGAATAAGTCGACTATATCAAAGATAAGTCTTGCTAATAATACAAAAATAATATTGCCAACATACAATGAATTTAAAATTATAAAGAGGGACTTAGATTTATTTTTAGAAAAGGATCCTGATGCTAAAAGGGAAGATTTTTTTGAAACTTTCAATAAAACAACTAAAAACAAAAAAGCTAATAGTGCATTAGAGCATAGAAAATGCAAGCGTAATTATAGCATTCCTGTAATATCAGCTCCTTCTGGAGGAATTAGAGTCAAAAGAAAAACAGCATCTTCTGATTATGTATATCAGTTAATTGCAGCAAACACTCCCGATACATCTATAAATCAAGGTGTTATTTTAGAAAACAATCAAATAGACTTTGAAAAAAAGGCTGTTTTTGTTGACATATATACTGAAAAAAATATTGTATTTAGTCCATATAAATCTTCAAGAGTAAAAGCTTCCCATAAGGATTTCTTGCCCATGGACGAACGCATTTTGTTAGTAGACAACGAAAATATAAAAGTTGAAGCTTCTTTATCAACAGCGGATCGCAGAAAAGTTTTTGTAACTGTTTCTTTTGACGAGTTCAATATTGGATTAAAAAATAAGTTCTCGTCTTACTTGGATTTAAAAGAAGAGTATACATTGAAAGATAATTGTAGTGATTTATTTGAATATTTAGAGTCTTTAATTGACGATAAGAACATAAATATCAGTAAACCGAGAAATAAAAAAATCTCATTTACTGTTATTGGTAAGACTTTATGTTTTAGTTATAACACTGATAGTGATATAAAGAGATCAATTAGTTATAAGTTATCAATGTAGATATGAGATATTTAACTGTGACGAGCTTTGGTAGTTTTCTTGGACTATCTGGCCAATGCTTAGTTGTTAAGCAAAATGGTGAAGTGTTTCGAGAAATTGCTTTGTCACATTTAAGAGGTATAAACATAGCAAAGTCAGGGGTATCAATATCCAGTGACTTAGTTCAAGCTTGTGCAATTCGTGGCATTAAGATTTTCTTTTTAGACTTTAGATCTAGAGTTACATCTGCTGTTATTGGCCAGAATCAACACGCAACAGTTGCCTTAAGAAAGTCACAGTTTAAATTTATCTCAAATAATAGTTGTTGTTTTGAACTCTCAAGAGAGATTGTCTTAAATAAAGTTAAAAATCAAAGAGCGGTTCTTCTATATTTTTCTAAGTATTTGCGTAGTGAATCAAGTGATAAGAATCAATTTTTGTTATTCAATGTAAGAAAAATAGATTCTCTTATAGAACAATTAAAGATCCTTCATTTTGATGAAAATAGAAATTGGAGAAATTCTCTTTTAGGACTTGAGGGTTTAAGTGCGCGTTTTTATTTTGAGACTTTGGCAAGTACATCATTATTTCCAAATGATTTTATAAATCGTGAAGGGCGTTGGGCAAAGAGTATTACAAATCAAGCTTTAAATTGGTCATATGCAATTTTAGAAAGTTATGTGTGGCAAGCTTTGGATAATGCTGGTCTTGAAGTATTTGCAGGGATTTATCATACAGATAGGCCAGGAAAGCCATCTCTTGTTTTAGATCTTATGGAAGAGTACCGCGCTTGGGTAGTAGATAGAAATATCATTAAACTAAGAGATACCATATCTTCTTTTTCAAGCTTGAATAGTAAGCTTAAAGTGATATTAACAAACGCAGTTCATCAAACTATGCAAACTAAATATCCTTACAATAACAAAAAAGTTAAGTTAGAAAACATTCTACAAAGACAAGCTTATAAGCTTGCAGGAGCTGTTTCTAACAGTAACAAATATAAAGGTTATATTTTTAAATGGTAAGTCAAAATCGATTATATTCTAGATATGTAATTTGTTATGACATTGAAAATGTTAAAACCAGAAAAAAACTTTATAAAAGTTTTAAAGATTTTGGTTTAACACCTATTCAAAAATCAGTATTTTTTGGAGAGTTAACTAGAGCTGAAATAGCGTCAATAAAAAGAATTGTTAATGAACTTTTAAATAAAAAAACTGATAAATGTTTATACATATTAAATAGTTTGACAGAGCAAGATATTAGAAATAATTGTTTTGGGTATAAAGATTTTAAATATGTTTCAGTTGATGGATTCGAAACCATATAGCGTTCCCATATCGCTACTTAGACAATTTTGTTTTTGTCCTCGTATTCCTTTTTATCAAGCATGTATGCAGATAGATGTGAAATATCCTGTGTGGGTTAGTCAAGGTGTTAATGAGCATGATCGCTATGAGATGTTAAGTAAGCGTAGAAATTTAAATAAATTTGGCCTTGATACTTTGCAATACAATATTAGACATAATGTTTATTTACATAGCGAAGATTTGAGAATGCATGGAGTATGTGATTCGATTTTATCTACAGATTCAGATAAGTATATTGTTGAATTTAAATTAAGCGATAGAGAAAAGCTAAATTTGGCAGAGAAAGTTCAACTTACAGCATATGCTATTGTTGCTGAAGAAATGTATGGCTTAAAAATAGCAAAAGGCTTTATTCTGATTGGCAAAAAAGGAAAGACCTTTATCGTTGATATAGATAAAGGATTAAGAGATAAAACTCTTTCTATAAGAGATCATGTAATTGATATTGTTGAAAGAGGCATAATGCCTAATTCAGCAGCTACAGAAGGGAAGTGTTGTCAGTGCGAATACTTCAATTTCTGTGCTGACAGATTTTAAAATTCGTGCTAACCCATACAATAAAATGTATGAGTTTAGCTACAAAATAAATACCCGGAT